>PPYF01244922.1_pt1 | contig 10953 bp, 13 predicted proteins | sample 1559871 | NCBI WGS metagenome assembly PPYF01 (sample SAMN08240021, study PRJNA423297) | Human gut metagenome, whole genome shotgun sequencing project.
CCTGGAAAGTGCTGGCATACAGCAAACTTACCAAGAAATTGAAGCTGGCGTCGTTGTCCGGGATGAGGGCAAAGAGTGCCACTTTTTTCTCGCCCAGGCTGGAAAGATCCAGTTCATCCGTGGCGGTAAGAGCCGCCACCGAAGAAAGATTGAATTTTTCCAGGCGGGACGCCAAGGTGATTTGGATGGATTTCAGCGTTTTGGCAGAGCCGGAACGGTAATCCTTGTAATACTTCACGGCGATGTGGTCCGGGGAGCGCATTTCCAGCCGGTCAAACAGTTCGTCAAGCGGCGATTGGTAGGAGTCATCGTCCTCCCGCACCTCCCCGGCTCGGAGCATCTCCATAATCATGGGGAAATTCTTCTCATCCTCCGGCGCTTCGTACCACAGATAAAACACCAGCGCCATGAGGAGCATACTGGCCGCAGTATCCCAGAAAGGGTCGTTGGACTGGCTCCCTTTCGGAGTGGTGGCTTTGAAAAGGTTCGTCACCATCTTCTGCACATCGTTGTCGGATTTCAGATAGGCAAAGGGATTGTAGCAATGGCTTTTCTCCATGTTCAGAAGGTCCACCACCTTGATCTCATAGCCCATCTGTTCCAACAGGCCGCCGCAGTCACGAAGCAGTTCCCCCTTACAGTCCAAAATAAAAAGGGACGTATTGCATTGGCAGATGTTCACTTTGGCGTAGAACCGACTTTTTCCCGCGCCACTGCCGCCCACCACCAAAGTGTTGAGGTTGCGGCGGTGCTTCCGGCCATCCAGCCCCATGCGGACGTGCTGGGTAAAAATGCGGTTTTTGAACGGGTCCTTGTCCCGGTATTTCTTATTCACGGCCCGCGGATCGCCCCATTTGGCGGAACCGTGTTCTTCACCTCGTCTGTAATTGCGCCGGGAAGAAAGATAAATGCCAATGCCCAGCCCATAGGCGGCAATAAAAATGAGGACAGTTTTTACACTGTCCTCACACCACACGATTTTGAATGGATTGTTCATTGCCGCAGGCAGGGCGCTGACGATCTCCGAAAGTCCCCCGGAAATGGCAGGCGCAATCAGCAGGGCGAACCAGATCACCGGGACCAGCCCCAGGGCATAGAGCCAGGGGCCGCCCGCCTTATTATCTGGCTTCATCCCGGCGCTTCGCTTTCTTGTCTTTTTGGGCTGGGGCGTCAATGGTTTTCAGCAGAACGTCCTCCACCGGGCCGGGGTCACGCTGTTCCTCCAGCATATCGTTGCGCAGTTCGTTGAGGGCGCGAATCATGATCCCATGCTCATAGCTGTCCAGGGTGAGGACGACTTTTTCCTGTTTTTCCATGGGTCTACTCCTCCTTTACCGTTCCTGTTCCTTCTGCTTGCTGTCGCGGGTGAGGCCCATAGCCCTGGCCATACGGCCATTGAGGGATTTGAACGTATCCCGCATATCAGTGAGGGCCGCAGGAATATCCTCCCTTGGAACCTGCCCCTGAAACACGCCGTCCAGCTTGGAAATCTCATACTCTTTGGCGTCCACGCCATACCGCTTGCAGAGCATATAGCTGACCGCATAGGCTTTGTAGCCGTCCGTTTCCCTGGAATAGCCGTCCATGCTTTGGGCAAGCTGCACGTTGGCAACCTCCAGAGAAACACAGCGGAAGATGTCCGGCGCGTCCATGCCCTTTTTCACCAGGATGGCGTTCTGCTCTGCGGAAAACATGGCCCCACGGCCCTGTGGCAGCTCCTCCACGGCCCGGATGGGCACCGGGGAACTGGCAATCAGGCCCTTTAAGAGCAGACGGTCATCGTAGCGCACCTGGGGCTGAACCTGATCCCGCGCCGTAGTCTGGGAAATATCATAGACTTCCTTGGCGTAAAAGTTCTGGCCCACGCTGCCATCCTCACGCCGGTATGCCTTGCCCGGCTCCAGAATGATGATGGGCAAACGCTTCTCATCCTCCAAAATCTCGATCCCCTGGGCGTGCCACTCCTTGTAGCCGCCTACACGCACCGCGTCGGGGCATTTATCCCCAATCAGAAGTGCATTGCGAGCAGAGTGGAAGGGAAAACGGCTCTGCACATCCAGATATGCCTCCATACTGCCCGTACCCTCGGAGAACTCTCCAAAAATCCGGTCCAAGGTGGCATAGGCTTCTTTTCGCTGCTTTTCCTCTTTTACCTGCCACCACTGGCGCTTAGGGCGCTCTTTCCGGCTTTCCTGTTTCTGCGGCGCGGCCTCCGCCTGGGGCTGCTGTTCAAACAGATCATCAAAGTTATTCATCACAGATTACCTCTCTTTCGATTTGGGCTTCTTTTTGGGTTTGGGCGGCTGGTGCCGGGTTGTTTTCTGAGCCGCCTTCTTCTGGGGTGCAGCCGGCTCCTCGGCCCTGGCAGCCTCCGCCTCCTTCTTCCGCTGGGCCTGGATGTCCCGCAGCTCCTGCCGGACGGACGGCTTTTCGGCACCATCAGAAGTACCCCTTGCGGACTTGCTGCTGTTCTCGGAGATAGGCGCGGACGGATGGGATTTTTCCGCCGCTGGTGTAAAAGAATCGGTTTTCTCCGCTGCCGGGTGCTCTGGCTGGGCCTTCTCCTTCTGGACGGGCTTCTCCATCAGCTCATCCAAAAGCCGGTCGTCCACACTCTTTTCCGGCATGGCCTGCTCCGGCGCGGCGGGTTCGCTGCCGCGCTGTTCGCGGGATTTCTCAATATCCTCCTTGATCGAAGCCGTATCCACAACGGTGAGCTTGAACTTCTCCACGATCCGGTTGGCTCTGGCAGCGTCATCCTCGAACACCAGAATGTCGATGGTGTCGTCGCCTTTCTTCACCGGGATGGGTGCGTAGAGAATCCCGTACCCCTTGGCTTGCTTGGCAAACTCCGGGCAATCCTCCTTCTTGATGGTGTAAACCTTTAAGGGGCGCTTTTCCCGCAGCATAGCCTCAATACGGGCTTTGCCCTTGGTCTTTTTCTGGTCTTTCAAAACCGTGTAAAGGGCGGCGGCCAGATTTTTAGCGGCAGAGCCGGTGATCTTGAGGGCAAATTCAGCACCCTCCAGGCTCATCCGTACCACTTGCTCCGCCGCGTCGCCTGAGTTATACATCGAAAATCATCTCCTTCCTGGGGGAGCCGCCCGGCCCTGCTCCGGCTCCTGGCGGGCTTTCTCATCCCTGCCGGAGACTTCCTCACGGGCGGCCTGTATCTTATCCTTGATGGAAGTGGAGCGCAGGGCAATATCCCCGCACAGCTTCACCTCCCGGCGCAGCTCCTTGATCTGCGCAGATAGTTTGGAGATCTCAGCCCGGATATGCTCCTGCCTGGCAGGGTCGGCCAGCACTGCCTTGGTGCGAAGTTTCCGGTACAGGCTTTTCCGCTGTTCCGTCAGGCCGGCAAGCTGAGATTCCACATCGGACCGATAGGCGTTAAGCGTTTCAAATCCCCGTGGAGCCTGCACCGCAGCGGCTCCGGCCTGTGTTCCCGCTGGGGGCGGCGCTGGGCTAAAATCCGCTTGCGGATGTTCTCCATCGAGTAGTCCTCGCCAAAGTTGCGCATGAGCTTGCGCCCACGGGGATAATTCAGCGGACGAACCGTAATGTCCTTACCCACCTTGATGTCATAGCCCATCTGCCGCAGATGATAAAAAAACTGCCGTTCCGTCATAGACTGGCGGATGGCAGTATCTACATCGGCTTTGATGAGGGAGAGATAGGTGGGGCGGCCTTCCTGCTCGGCCCGCCATTCCCCGTAGTGCTTGGATTTTCCCCGCTGGGGATTTTCAATGACGGACAGCCCATACTCCCGGCACAGTCGGTCCGATTCCCGCTGCATATCGAAATAATCCTGCTCGGTACGATGGTACTTGATTCCGTCTACAAAGGAAACCGTATTGAGAACGAAATGGTTGTGCAGATGATTTTCTCTGTCCAGATGGGTAGCCACCAGCACCTGGTATTTTTTACCCCACAACTTTTTTGCCAGGGAAAGGCCGATCTCATGGGCCAGCTCCGGCGTGGCCTCGCCAGGGGCAAAGCTCTGATAGCCGTGGTAGGCCACAGTCCCGTCCTCCTTTCCAAACCGCTTTTTTACCGCTATCATCTCATCGCGGGCAGTAGAGGGGCTGCAATTCACCCCGGAAACAAACTGCCGCATAACCGTTTCGCCTTCGCTTTCCACCGCCTTGCCTGTTTTTTGCTGCTGGACGGCATACTCGATCACATCCGCAAGACCCTGGGCCTCCTTGCCATCCATATCCTGCTTTTCAAAGAAATCAGGGTTTTCGGTCTTGTCTGGATTTTCAATATAAATGAGAACCTTGCCCAGCCAGCCGTTCACCCGCCAGATGGACGTAGTGGCCACGTCACACCGCGCTCCGCTTGCCGCTTTTGCCGCAAGCGTCAAAAAGCTCACCGCTGCGCGGGTGCTCCTTCTCCCCACGAAGCAGGCTTCGCGGGGACCCCTTCGTGTCCATAGCGCGGGGAAGGATCACCGCTTGGGTGATGTCCCGGACGAGCTGGTCAAACTTCCGCATTTCCTCATCATAGCGGCGCTCATCAATGACGCCCAGCACATGGGCTTTCTGGGCGATCTGGTTGAGGTTGCCGCCAATCCGGTGAAGTTCCCGCATAAAGTCGTAGTAGGCGGGCGGCGGCGCGTCCTGGGGAACTAGGCCGTTCACCAGATGGCGCAGGTACGCCTCGCGGGAAAGGCCGCTGCGTTTTACTTTCTTGTTAAAGGCTTCCGCCTCTTTTTTGTCCAGCCAGAACTGGACGTGTACGTTGCGTTTTCTCATTCTTCTGAATCCTCCTTTCTGCCTATGCGGTTGATTTGAAGCAGGCACATAATCAGCACGCCGACCACACCGCCCAGCAGAAATCCAATGGCAAAAAACAATCCTTCCATGAAAACCTCCATCCTTTCAAAAGGGGTATTAGGGGGCGTTCCCCCTAACAAGCGGCCTTTGTGGTATCACAAAGGCGATGCTTGCTGGTACAGCTACATTCCATTCCCCTGCGGGGAATCCGGGACAGGCGAAAAAAGAACTCATCGCTCGCCCCGGTCACGGGAATACCGCTTGGCATGGAACTCCACGCCGGTAAAATGGCTGGCGTCCAGAACGACCTCGCCGCGTTTCCATTGGTCCCTGGCAAACTGCTCGGCCTCCTCCCGGCTGTTTGCCGCCACCTTCATTTTCACCTCCAGCGTTTCCCGGATGGTAACATCATAATGGTTCATCGCTCACGCTCCTCTCTAAAAATGGGCAACAAAAAAGAGCGTCCATTTTCAGAACGCTCTCCAAAAAAGATATTCGTTTTTACCGCGCCTTCTCCTGTTTCAGATGACGGGTGGGGATTGCCAGCAGCTTACGCACCCGGCCCTCCAAATGCTTCTCAATGGCCTGCAAATGTTCTTCCGGCAGGCCCAGGCTTTCGTGGCGCTTGAACCGGAACCCAATCATACGGCGGAGCTGCTCTTTCTGCTTTGGACCCATGACTTCCGCACACACTTCCTCATAGGAGATGTTGTAGGGATTAGAACGGGTTTTTGCATACTCGTCCAGGTTCGCATAATCTTCCTTGCCGGCATAGCAGAACAGGGACAGCCCGTTGTCAAAAATGGGGGCGGGCGCAATGATGTTGCCGCTGTGGTTATCCCGCAGGACGCCGAAGTTTCCAAAGTGGCGGTCCTCATTGTAGATCAGGGCGTCAAACACCAGCATACTGCGGATTTGCTCGGAAAACTCCGGCCCCAGCTTGTCGTAGTAGGCAAGGCAGGCGGCAATGCCCCCGGTTCGGACAATGCGCCCGATGGGGATATAGGCCGTGTCGATGTTGGTAAACAGGGCACACTTAGAGGCGGTAATGCCTTTCCAGTTCTCCAGGTCATAATGCACGGCGTTCAGACGCATGGTTTCCGCAATCTGCGAAGCATAATACTCGCAGTACGGCTCCCGGCCCGCATTGGACGCGCCGGTCGTGCCGCCCTTGTAGAGATAAATCCCATCGTGCTCCACATAACGCCACGCCTTGGGCAGCATACCGCCTGTGGTCAGCTCCGGGGATGTGGTAAACGCCTGCCGGCTCCCGCCTGCGCCGGTATAGGCCACCAACGCCAGTATCTCGGAAAAGCGATTTTCGTAAAGATTGTATTGGGAGAACTTCCCCTCAAATCCTTCCGGCACCACCCAATAGCTGTCGTTGAGCGACAGCCCCTTGCACACGTCAATGATTCCCTTGGTGTCGTTATGGCTGAGGCCAAGGGTTTTCAAAATCTCGTCCACAAAGGCGCGGTTTTTGGGGATAACCCGCCGCTCCAGCCAATGGATGACACCCTCGCCGGTGCGCTCCATATCCAAAGGCAGCAAATGGGCCTGCTCCTCGTTGGTGTATAAGATTTCAGCCACAAGGCCGGACAAGCCCTGCTTTTCCATGGAAAAGCGCATTAGCTCCGTATCATAAATGCGGAGACTGTAAACATTACTCATAGGCTCCTCCTTGTCGTTCAGTTCCAGTGAAACATCCTTCCCCAGCGCCGAGGCGATTTTTAAGATCATATCAAGCGTGGGGTTCTGTGTCCCACTTTCCAGGCGGTTAATGCCGGAACGCTGGATTCCCAACCGCCTTGCCAGTTCTGCCTGGGAAATGCCCTGTTCCAGACGGGCCTCCACAAGCTGGGATATGATTTTCTGCCGTTTGCGCAGTTCATCCATACTCTCACCTCACTGCTTTAATGTTAACATATATGATAACAATTTGCAAGAGGGAGAATCTGTCGAAGCTGGGAAACCGGCAACTCACCGCTCAGGCTCTTTGCCGTGGCTGCCCCGAATGGGAATCCCCAGCCGGTGGCACAGAAAATCATTCACATCCTTTCCACGGGGCGGGGGTTTGTTCTCCACTCGGTAGCCCTCCGGCATGACAGCCATGATCGCCTTAGCCGCCAGCCTGCCGGCGGTATCATTGTCCAGATGGAGATAGACGGTTTTCACATGGGGGTGGTCCTCCAAAAACCGGGTGAGGGCCACCGGCAGCTTGCTTTCCTCCATCTTTTTCTTCGGCTGGTACACCCCAGCCAGGGACAGCAGATTGTGCCGCCGCCAGTCGATCCCGTCCAGCTTACAGAGAGTGGCATAGGACATGACATCAATGGCGCACTCGCACAGATGGACCGCCGGATTCTCCACGCAGGCGGGCAGGGCAAAGGAAAAGTGCTTATCACTGCCGCTTAAATCCCCGTGGAACCGGGCTTCACTGATTCCCCGCAGGCAGCCGAACCGCGCCTTGCCATCCTTGTCGAAACCTACGAAAACCACGTTGCTGTGGCCTTTGTTCCGGCTCTCATAAATCCGCCCGGTCTGGACGCAGTAGTCCAAAATCTCCTGGTCAATGCCCCGCCCCTTGAGATAGGCCATCATCGCCCGGTTATCCGGGGCGGCCTGGGGCAGAAGCAGGTGCTTAGGCTTTTCCTCCTTCGGCGCTGGCACAAAGGAAGGCGGCGGGATAGCCGCCCTGCCGGAGATGGTTTCCATGGCCTCCAGAAAGGAATAGCCGTTGACCTTGATGAGATAGTCCAGTGCGCTGTAACCGCCGATCCCGCGGGAAAACCAGCACCATTTGCCGTTGGAAATCCGCAGGCTGTCATGGGTCTTGGTGCAGTAGACATTGCCGGACACATGGACCAACTCCTGGGGTTCGCAGGTTTGCAGGTAGGTGAGCAGGTCCACCTGCCTTGCCCGTTCGATGGCTTCTGAATCGTAAAAAGGCATAAAAAAATACAGCCCCCTTTACATAGCCGTAGATTAGCCGCCCCATGTGGGGTAGCTGACTATGTAAAGGGGGCTGTACTCTTTTCAGATATGGAAAAAGCCGACCGGATCGCTCCAATCGGCTTTTTCTGCATATACTTTTGCGATTTATATGCAGATAGGAATGGGGAATGTGCAGTTTTGGGTGGCAGCTTTAAGCCAAGCCAAAAACTCCAAGAATTTCAATAGTTTTTACTCCTAATCCGTAAAAACTTATTTTGTTCCAGACCTTTTTGGGGGTGCGAATGAATTTGGGTATGTAAAAGCGGCATGGATTTCTCCATGCCGCCCAAAGAGCTATTCAGTTTTGAAAGCGCCGATTTTCTTCAGATAGGCAAACCCGTCTGCGTGACCCCGGAAGTAGATGTGTTCCCGTTCCATATTATCGGTACGCATATACAGCCGGATAAATTCCTTCAAGGCTTCATGATCATCCGCAGTAAAGGAAAGCTCTCCCTTGCCATCCAGCAGAGCGCCAATCGCAGGATTTCGGCGTTTCAGTTCATCCATCTGTGCCTTCAACTCGGTATATTCCGGGCTGGCAGCCGCCAAATCCATCACAATGTCGCTGTCGATTTCAGAAAACTGCTCGGAAATGCGCTCCGGGAGCAGGCAGTAGCTATCGTCCATCTATCATCACCCCTTGTCACGATTTTTATTATACTAATGTCTACTGAATAATGGAAAAGGCCTTGTATCTCAAGACATAGAAGTCCATAGGTGGTATAATAAGTGCAAGGGAACGGATTTCAAGCAGCCGGTTGGCATGAATCTGAAAGAAAGCAACCGTTGGGTCAGGAAAGCCCAGACAATCCCCTGGCTGGAGATTGAAAAACGGTACGCCGCGCTGTTTACCAACCGCAAAGGCAATGTGGCCAAGCCTTTGCGCCTTGCGCTGGGCGCCTGCATCATCCAAGCGGAGTATGGCTACTCCGACGAGGAGACTGCACTTCAGATTCAGGAGAACCCGTACCTGCAGTACTTCTGTGGGTATCCCGGCTATGATGATGAAAAGCTGCCTTTTGATCCGTCGCTGATGGTGTACTTCCGCAAGCGGCTGACGCCGGAGGTACTGGGTGAGATCAACGAAATGATTCTGCGGGATGCAAAAGCTCGTCAATCAAAAGAAGTCGAAGACAAGGATGACGATAACTCTGATGATGGATCTGGAACTGGTGGAAACAGCGGCACTATGATCGTGGACGCCACCTGTGCGCCCTCCAATATCCGGTATCCCCAGGACGTTTCCCTGCTCAACGAGGCCAGAGAGAACGCCGAGAAGCTCCTGGACGTGCTCCATGACCCGGCAGAAGGAAAGAAGCCCCGCACCTACCGCAAGCGCGCCCGGAAAGACTACTTGAAGTACACAAGATGCCGCAAACACACCGCAAAAATGACCCGCAAAGCCATTGGAAAGCAGCTGAGCTATCTCAAGCGGGATCTGGAAGCGATTGACGGCAAGCTCCTTCTTGGGAAGTCCCTGACCGACCGGCAAATGGAGCGGTTGAATACGCTGCGAACCATCTACCAGCAGCAGAAGTACATGTATGACAACCGAACGCACAGCGTTCCGGATCGTATCGTCAGTGTCAGTCAGCCTTTTGTTCGCCCGATTGTCCGGGGAAAAGCTGGAAAACCGGTGGAATTTGGGGCCAAGCTGGACATTAGTGTTGTAGACGGCTGGACCCGTCTGGAGTGTTGCTCGTTCGACGCCTACAACGAGGCAGGGAACCTGCGGGCAATGGTAGAACGGTTCTGTGCGCGTGAGGGACACTATCCCAGCCGTATTTTGGCAGACAAAATTTACCGGAACCGTGAAAATCTCAGCTACTGCAAGGAACGCGGGATCCGGTTATCCGGTCCGGCTCTGGGCAGACCGAGAAAGGATGAGATTCAGGACAAGGCACAGAATTATCTGGATGAATGTGAACGTGTGGAAGTAGAGCGCAGGTTTAGTCTGGCGAAACGGAAATGCGGCATGGGACTGGTTACTGCAAAGCTGCAGGAAACCGCTGCTCATGTGATTGCCATGTCGGTCCTCGTGCTGAATCTCCGTAAGATTCAGTGCGCCCTTTTGCAAGTTTTGACAGCATTGCTGGATACTTGGGTGCTGCAAAGAAAACTGGCGTTTGTTCAGTAGACATTAAGTAGACATTAAGTTAAACAACTGCGTGTAGCACATGGAGATCAGGAAGTTAAAGCTATCATCAGTGTCCGACATGATAAGAAACAAGGCCGTTCGTCGGTCTCCCAGGGTGTCCAGCTCCAGCTCGTCATAGGCTGTGACCTCCCGCAGCTCGGCAATGTCGAACACCGCCAGCCGTGCGCCGCAGCTCACCAAAATCGACTTCGCAGTTTTGCCCGCAGCCAATTTATATTTGGCATATTGGCGCACTGCAAAGTGGTGGGGGGCCCGCTCTTTCAGCTCATCGAACATCAGGTCCACGGCATTTTTGAACTCCTCATCGTCCTCCCGGACCTCCATACTGTTGATCATCTCGATGAGGGTGGAGAAGTTCTGTTCCTCCACTGGGGCCTCATAGTGGATGTAGCCGATGAGCGCACAGTACAGCAGCGTCTCGGCCTATAGTGATAGGTAATCCTTTGAAATTATCGCCAGATTTTCCCCCACTCCACACCGGACATGCGGCTTTCACCGCATCCGGCGTTCCATCGATTGTGTTATCAGGCATTTAATCAATCACCAATAGAAAGTTGTTCAGATTGCCGCTAATTTTGCGGCAGTACGCAGATTGTTGATTTCGGTCAGTTGTTTTCTTGTTACAGTCAGTTGTTTACAGATACTCTTGAGGGCAGCAGCATCCTGGTCGGTCAGCAAGGGCAGATACCGTCTATGGAGCAGCACCAGATTGCTGTATCGCTCTTGGCCGCCCTGCTCCTTTGGAACTTTCATGTGACACACGATGCTGTCGGGCTGCAAGAACCATTCACCGCTGACAATGCACTTGCCTTTCTGGGCCGACAACAAAGAGAGCCTGCAATCGGCATATTCCAGGCTGTGGCCCTCCGGCGGATGTTCCCGCAGATACGCGAACAGGGTCGCATCCATCTCCAGATTATCGTGTATCTTTTTCCGTCCCGCGGGAGAGAAGCAGCAGACGGCGGTGCTGATTCCGATTGCGGTTTTATACTTGATAAACGCAATGGGGTAGATTGGCCG
>PPYF01654259.1_pt1 | contig 10953 bp, 9 predicted proteins | sample 1559871 | NCBI WGS metagenome assembly PPYF01 (sample SAMN08240021, study PRJNA423297) | Human gut metagenome, whole genome shotgun sequencing project.
TGAGAGATGGACTTCAAATGTTGCAAAAAGCTAGCGATTCAGAAGACGCAGCGAAACGCTCTACAAGCGAAGATGAGGTTTATGTTGTTCCTGCATTCGTTGGGCTAGGTGCTCCTTATTGGGATCAGGCAGCACGAGGGGCTATGTTTGGCTTGACACGTGGTACGACAAAAGAAGATATCATTAAAGCTACTTTACAGTCGATTGCTTATCAAGTGAGAGATATCATCGATACGATGCAAGATGACACTGGAATCAAGATTCCTGTATTGAAAGTAGATGGCGGTGCAGCAAACAATGAATATCTGATGCAATTCCAAACAGATATCTTGAATGTACCGATCCAACGAGCAGAAAACTTGGAAACAACGGCGCTAGGGGCAGCATTTTTAGCAGGATTAGCTGTCGGTTATTGGAAAGATACAGACGAGATCCGCGAATTTTATGAAGCTGGCAAGCTATTTGAAGTTCAAATGGAGGAAGAGCGCCGAGAAAAACTTTACAACGGTTGGAAAAAAGCAGTAAAAGCTACCCAAGCATTTGAATAAGGAGGAAATCCATATGTTTTCAAACAAGACAAGACAAGATAGCATTCAAAAAATGCAGCAAGAAGAATTGGATCTGTTGATCATCGGTGGCGGAATCACTGGTGCCGGTGTGGCAGTCCAGTCAGCAGCATCAGGAATCAAAACAGGATTGATCGAAATGCAGGATTTTGCAGAAGGGACTTCCTCTCGCTCGACCAAACTTGTTCATGGCGGTATTCGTTATCTGAAGACATTTGATGTGGAAGTAGTAGCTGACACAGTTGGTGAACGTGCAGTCGTACAAAGTATTGCCCCACACATCCCAAAACCAGATCCAATGCTTTTGCCAATCTATGAGGGCGAAGGAGCAACAACCTTCAATATGTTCTCGGTCAAAGTAGCAATGGACCTTTATGACAAACTGGCAAATGTGACAGGAACCAAATATGAGAATTATACGCTGACACCAGAAGAAGTATTGGAAAGAGAACCGTTTTTGAAAAAAGAAGGGCTAAAAGGCGCGGGTGTCTATCTAGATTTCCGCAACAATGATGCCCGTTTAGTGATTGATAATATCAAAAAGGCTGCCGAAGATGGGGCTTATCTAGTAAGTAAAATGAAAGCGGTTGGCTTTTTATATGATGGCGATCAAATCGTTGGCGTCAAAGCTCGTGACCTGCTGACAGATGAAGTGATCGAAATCAAAGCAAAATTAGTGATCAATACGAGTGGTCCTTGGGTAGATAAAGTACGAAACTTGAATTTTACGCGTCCAGTCTCTCCTAAAATGCGTCCAACTAAAGGGATCCATTTAGTTGTAGATGCGAAAAAACTGCCTGTACCGCAACCCACATACTTCGATACAGGAAAGCAAGATGGGCGGATGGTTTTTGCTATTCCAAGAGAAAACAAGACTTACTTTGGTACGACAGATACGGATTACCAAGGAGATTTTACGGATCCGAAAGTCACACAAGAAGATGTAGATTATCTATTGGATGTGATCAATCATCGCTATCCAGAAGCAAATATCACATTGAATGATATCGAAGCAAGCTGGGCAGGACTTCGTCCACTGTTGATTGGTAATTCTGGTTCTGATTACAATGGTGGAGATAATGGATCGATTTCAGACAAGAGCTTCAATAAAGTTGTCGATACAGTAAGTGAATATAAGGAAAACAAAGTTTCTCGTGCTGAAGTAGAAGACGTGTTGAACCATTTGGAAAACAGCCGTGATGAAAAAGCACCTTCTACGATTTCCAGAGGTAGTTCTTTAGAAAGAGAACCAGATGGTTTGCTGACTTTATCTGGTGGGAAAATCACCGATTACCGTAAGATGGCAGAAGGAGCTTTGCGATTGATACGCCAATTATTAAAAGAAGAATACGGAATAGAGACGAAAGAAATCGACTCTAAAAAATATCAGATTTCAGGTGGAAACTTCGATCCAACTAAATTAGAAGAAACAGTGACAGAATTAGCAAAAGAAGGAGTAGCAGCCGGTTTAGAGGAAGAAGATGCTACTTATATCGCTGATTTTTACGGGACTAATGCCCGACGTATCTTTGAATTAGCAAAAGAAATGGCACCTTATCCTGGTTTGAGTCTCGCTGAGTCAGCTCGGTTACGTTATGGTTTAGAAGAAGAAATGGTTTTGGCCCCAGGCGATTATCTCATTCGTCGTACAAATCATCTGTTGTTTGAACGAGATCAGCTTGATGAGATCAAGCAACCTGTGATCGATGCAATTGCTGGATATTTTGAATGGACAGAAGAGGAGAAGGCGCAACAGACTAAACGTTTAGAAGCATTGATTGCAGAATCAGATCTGCGGGAACTAAAGGGGGAGAAATAAATGAACAGTGATATGACTCAAATCATGGGGGAGTTTATTGGGACACTGATCCTAGTTTTGCTTGGAGATGGTGTGTGTGCGGCTGTGAATTTAAACAAAAGTAAAGCACAGGCTTCTGGCTGGATTGTCATCGCATTTGGTTGGGGACTCGCTGTAACAATGGCTGTCTATATTTCTGGATTCATGGGCCCAGCTCATTTGAATCCTGCAGTCTCTCTAGCTATGGCGATGACAGGGGCAATTAGTTGGAATCTTGTCGTTCCTTTCATCATTGCGCAAGTTTTAGGAGCTTTTGCAGGGGCCATTCTTGTTTGGCTTTCTTATTTGCCACATTGGAATGCAACGAAAGATGAAAGCGCGATTTTAGGAACGTTTGCAACAGGTCCTGCTATACGGAATTATACAGCAAATGTGATCACAGAATTAATTGGTACATTTGTATTAGTTCTTGGGTTGCTAGCTTTTGGACAAAACGAATTTGCACCTGGAACGAACGTATTCGCTGTAGGTGGATTGATCTTAGCCATCGGTCTTTCATTAGGAGGGCCAACAGGATATGCAATCAACCCTGCTCGGGACTTTGGTCCTCGATTAGCACATGCGGTATTGCCAATAGCTAATAAAGGAACTTCAGATTGGGCATATTCATGGGTACCAATCGCAGGTCCAATGATCGGAGCAATTATCGCGGTAGGTGTCTATTCATTAATGGTGTAAATCTATAAAACATACTAAAGTTTGACAACCAAAATGTGTCTTGCTATAGTTAAGTGGAAAATAAATAAGACCTAGAAGAATGGGGTATGTTTTGTGAGTGTAGCTGGTATCTAATCAGTAAGTCGAATAGCCAATAAACAAAGTTTATTTGGTGTGCTTATGAAACGGTACCTGTCAGGAAAACAATATCTTTGTATTCTAATAAGGATAGGACATGACTTTTTTAAGCTGTGTTCTATCCTTTTATTTATCTCTAGGCCCTTATTTATTTTGGGACAGGTATCTCTTCAAGAAAAGGAGAGAATATGGACAACGAAATGATTAGTCAATTACAATTTGATCGGATCAAAAAGGAAATCCAAGCAAGAGCAATTGGAAACTATAGCAAAAAACGAATCAGCGATATGACGGTCTCGACAAACCTACAAACTGTCTTGGATCGTCAAGAAGAAACAAGAGAAGCACGCTTGATCTTAGAAAGCAGTCAGCATGTTCCATTTATGGGGTTGCCGAGGATCGATGCACTGACAGAACAAGTCAAAAAAGGGTTGATTCTGCAGCCAACCGATTTGATCGAATATGCGGATTTTCTTAGAAGCAGTCGGATGATCACAAAGTTTTTTGATAAGAATCAATACCAGACACCCTTGTTGTTTGCTTATAGCAAACATCTTCCTGATTTGATAAATGTAGAAGAGTTGATTGACCAGAAAATAAAAAATAATAAAGTCAGTGACGACGCGTCACGTAATTTGCGTAAAGTACGCAAACAATTACAACTAATCGAAAAAGAAATCCAGTCAAAATTACTGAAATTCTTGCGTCATCCGAAAAACAAAGAAATGATCCAAGAAGCAATGATTGTTCAAAAAGGCGAATACTATACGATTCCTATCAAAGCCAGCTATAAAAATAAAATAGATGGAACGATTATCGATGAATCAAATAAAAGAACGACGGTTTTTATTGAACCAACTGTGATTTCTAAATTGAATGAACACTATCAGTTGTTAAAAGCTGAAGAAATCAGTGAAGAATATCAAGTCCTGGCGGCATTGACTGGTGCTATCGCAGAAAACGAAGAAGTGATCGATTTATTGATCGAAACGATCACGGTGTTAGATATCATCTTTGCTCGGGCAAAATTTAGCCGAGAAATCAATGGAAGCACACCTAGAATCAATAAATCGGAACATATCATTATCAAGCAAGGCAGACATCCATTTTTACCTGAGCATGCGGTACCATTGGATGTTGAAATCGGTAAAGACTATCGAGGCTTGATTATCACCGGAGCAAATGCCGGAGGCAAAACAGTCGTGTTGAAGACAGTCGGTTTATTGACTTTGATGGCGATGTTCGGTATGCAAGTTCCGGCAAAAGAAGGGACAGAGCTTGCTGTCTTTGATGAGATTTTCGTCGATGTCGGTGACCACCAAAATTTAGAAAATGCGTTGAGTACATTTTCTGGTCATATGCAAAACATCGCTGCTATTTTGAAAAAGATAAAAAGGAATACGTTGGTACTTTTAGATGAGATTGGCAGTGGAACAGAGCCAAATGAAGGGGCTGCACTAGCGATCGCAATCATGGAATCTATGTATGAGCAAGGGGCATTGATCATTGCCACGACCCATTATGGAGAAATCAAGAAATTCGCCGGAGATCATGAAGATTTTGTGCCGGCTGCTATGGCTTTCGATCGGGAAGCACTTCGTCCTAAATATCAGTTGCGGGTTGGAGAAACAGGAGAAAGCCAAGCTTTGTGGATTGCTCATAAAATGGATATGTCGATGAAATTGATCCATCAAGCAGAGCGTTACTTGGCGGAAAAAGCCTATCGGACACAGAAAAAAGAATTTCTTCCTAAGACAGCAGTTACAAATAGGAAGGAGAATAAAAAAGAACGCCAGCTCTTTGCAAAAGGTGATCGGATATTTGTCAATGAATACCAAAAAGAAGCGTTAGTTTATGAAGATATAGGTGAAGATACGATTGATGTATATTTAGACAAAAAAATAATTCACGTGCCTCGTCAGCGTGTTCGTCTGGTGCGTTCAGCAGAAGATCTGTACCCGACAGGTTACGATTTAGACAGTCTGTTTATCGATTATAAAACACGTAAACGGCAGCGTGACCTAGAGCGAGGATCAAAAAAAGCTCATAAAGTACTAGTAAAAGAAATGCGCAAACGACAGGAAGAAAGAAGAGTAAACGATGAAAACAGCAAGTGATTATCTCAAATTAGCTCATAATATCAGTGGCTGTAAAGAAAAATAAAAACAGTGAAATCATTGGTTTTATTCCCCGTGTAAGCTAAAATAAAAAGAAAAGAGTGCTGAGGAGGTAGGGCGATAAAATGAAATTAAGCACAGACTGGCGTAAAGAAATACAAACGATTCCGAATCTTTTATCGATATTCCGTATTTTTTTGCTGCCGATTTATCTTTATTTTGTGCTGAGACAGTCATTTTATATAGCAGGAGCGGTCATTGTTGTCTCAGGTTTGTCTGATTATCTAGACGGGGTCATTGCTCGGAGATATAATCAGGTAACAGACTTAGGGAAGGTGCTTGATCCGTTTGCAGATAAATTGACACAACTTTTTCTGATTTTGTCTATGGCATGGTATCGACCGTGGCTTTGGCTGTTGTTTGGTCTATTCTTGATAAAAGAAGGCTTTATGTTTGTAGCTGGATTAATCGGGCTATCTAAAAATATCAAATTAAGTGGAGCGAAGTGGTATGGCAAAGTAGCGACTGCTGTCATCTATGTTGGCATGATCCTTTTGCTGCTTTTCCCAGAATTACCAACGCTGTGGGTGAGAGTCATTTTTGCCGTCATCACTTACGGTCTTTTACAATCTTTTGTCTTGTATGCTGTCGAGTACCGAAAGATGTTTCAAAGAAAATAAAAAAGGGGTGTGACCTATGTCGCATTCCTTTTTTTGATAAATAGACTCCCAGTAGCTACTTCTCGATAATAAGCCAACCAAACCAAAAACAGGAGAAGTTGTTTTTGAAATTATTTCTTGTGATTCGGAGTTAAATGGTAGGCTCACAACCTCTTGGTAAACGGTGTTCAATCAGCTGACCTTCGGTATTAGCTCAAAAAACGGCAAAATATGAGCAGCTATTTTTCCGTTTGTTTCTCTAATACTCAGGTCAAACCGCTGATTTTACAACCTCTTCCTTAAACGGTATTCAAAAGCCAGTTTCTCGGTATTAAGCCAAATTTATGCAAAAATGTAGAAATCCATTTTCACAAAATTTTTCTTAATACTCGAAACTAAGCGACTTTTTCACAATCTCTTCCTTAAACGGTGTTCAATCAGCTGACCTTCGGTATTAGCTCAAAAAACGGCAAAATATGAGGAGCTATTTTCCCGTTTTTTTCTCTAATACTTAGGTCAAACCGCTGATTTCACAACCTCTTCCTTAAACGGTGTTCAAAAGCTTGCATCTGCGGTAATAAGCCCAACCAAACGAAAAATATGAGAAGCTATTTTTGTTTGGCTGTTCTTATTACTTGATGCAGGAAAGCGTTTTCACAACCTTTGATTCACGGTTTTCCAGAAGTAGCTTCTTCGAAAAATAAGCCGAAATTTCTTGAAGCTGATCACTTCTGTCGCAACCTCTACTGACTAAGGCTTGATATAAGCATAACCTTGGGATTGCAGTTCAACTAAATCAAGGACACCTGCTGGTACAACGATTACTTGTTCAGGTAAAGAACTTTCTGAAATATGATTAGCACGCATAGCATTGGCGCAAGCGTGAAAAACGACTCCTTGCAAATCTAAGAATTCTGCATTGGCAGAGTCTAGATAACCGGTAATCGCGATGCCATTTACAGATACGACAATCGTCGTTTCTGGAGAAGCTTTTATCAGGTTTTTTACGTTTTTCCCTGTTTCTGACCATTTTTCTAATTCATCAATATGGAAAACGACTTTCATTGAAATCATTCCTTTACTTTTTAATAATCATCTTGATCGCTTGTTCTAGTTTAGCCGCTTGTTCTTCTGGATTACTATCAGGTTTCTCAAAGCAATTTTTCAGATTATCTGCAACGATCATGCCCATTACGCGATCAATACTAGAACGAACAGCGCTTAATTGAGTGATGACATCCATACATTCTTTTTCGTCTTCGATCATTTTTTGGATACCACGAATTTGTCCCTCTGTACGTTTCAAACGGTTCAGGATATTTTTATTATCAATCTCCATAACACATTCTCCTCTATTTTTATAATTAGATAATACCCCTTATCGGTATTTTATGCAAATATAAAAAGTAGTGAAAAAAATGAAGAGTCATTCTGGTTGACATATTAATAAAGCTCCTGTTTAATATACCCCATGAGGTATTTATAAAAATGTAAATGAGGTGCAGAAAATGAATTTGCTATTTCAATCAATAAAATCGATAACAGTCCCAGAATTAAAGGAAAAGCTTTTGGAAAATCCAGCGTTACTTGATGTTAGAACACCTGCAGAATACCGGGGCGGGCATATAAAAGGAGCTAAAAATGTTCCATTACAAAGTATAAACAGATATGATGGAGACAAAGAAAAGACCGTCTATGTGATTTGTCAATCAGGGATGAGGAGTAAACAAGCAGCTAAAGAATTAAAGAAATCTGGTTATGATGTAGTGAATGTACGTGGTGGCATGAATCAATGGTTTGATCGAACAGTAGGAGGGAAATAAGATGAAAATCGTTATTGTCGGAGGTGTAGCAGGTGGAATGTCTGCTGCTACACGGCTTCGCCGATTAATGGAAGATGCAGAAATCGTTGTTTTTGAAAAAGGACCGTATGTTTCTTTTGCAAATTGCGGCTTGCCTTATTATCTTTCGGGAGAAATCAGTGAACGGGAAAATCTTCTTGTCCAAACGCCAGAATCATTATCCGCTCGTTTTTGTTTAGATGTGCGTCCAAATCATGAAGTGACAGCCATCTTTCCCGAAAACAAAACGGTAGAAGTCGTACATGAGGGTCAAAAACACATTGAACAGTACGATGCATTGGTTTTATCTCCTGGTGCAAAACCAGTTGTTCCATCGATTCCAGGGATAACAGAAGCCGACAATGTTTTTTCTATTAGAAATGTACCAGATATCGATAAAGTGATGCATGCATTAGAAAAACAGCCAAAGCGTGCCGTGATCGTTGGTGCAGGATTCATCGGATTGGAAATGGCAGAAAACCTAAAAAGAAGAGGTTTAGAAGTCATGGTGATCGAACAAGCACCACATATTCTTCCAACACTGGATGAAGAAATGGCAGCTTTTATAGAAAAAGAATTGTCTCATCAAGGAGTAGAAGTGATTACTTCTCATGCTGTCGCTGGATTTGAAGACCACGGGAAACGATTGCGACTGGATGATGGGCGTACTATCCCTGCTGATTTAGTTATTTTATCCATTGGTGTTCGTCCTGATAACCAGCTAGCAGTGACCGCTGGAATCGAATTAGGCATACGCGGGGGTATCCTAGTAGACGAACGTTATCAAACGAATATTCCTGATATTTATGCGGTGGGGGATGCTATCGTTGTAAAACAGCAAATCACTGGAAAAGATGCACTTATTTCTCTTGCTTCACCAGCCAATCGTCAAGGTAGACAAGTTGCGGACACGATTTCCGGAATTTCTCGAAGAAATCAAGGCGGTATTGGAACAGCAATTATACGAACGTTTGGAATGACTGCCGCATCCACCGGTTTAAGTGAAAGAACAGCCAAAGAAAACGAACTGTCTTTTGAAGTCATTCATGTATCAGGAAAAGATCATGCAAGCTATTATCCAGAAGCAACAGATATTTTACTGAAGTTGATCTTCCATCCAGAGACTGGCGAGATTTATGGTGCACAAGGTGTTGGGGCAAAAGGTGTGGATAAACGGATCGATATTTTAGCAACAGCAATCAAAGGGCATTTGACGATCTTCGATTTACCGGAATTAGAATTGACGTATGCACCGCCATTTGGCTCAGCCAAAGATCCAGTAAACATGCTAGGATATGCAGCAATGAACATTGCAGAAGGGCTTAGTGAAACCGTACAATGGCATGAATTGCCGACAGAACTAGCAAAAGGAAAAATTTTATTAGATGTGCGAACAGCAGAAGAATTGGAAAAGGGCAAATTCAAGGAAGCCAAACATATCCCTTTGAATGAACTTCGGGACCGATTAAATGAATTAGACAGCCAACAAGAATATATCGTCAGCTGTCATAGCGGATTACGTAGCTATCTAGCGGAAAGAATCTTGAAGCAGTCTGGCTACCACGTAAAAAACCTTGATGGTGCATTTTCTTTATATCAAACTGTCCGACCTGAAGAACTGATATATCCTAACAAATGATACTCGTTAAAAAGCTTGCATTCGACTCTTAAAAGAGGTAAACTAATCGGTTCCACCACTTTAAAAAAAGAGGAGAATGTGTATGGTCAACACACAAAAACAGTTAGAAGAAGCATATCTGAAGAACGTGTATCAAAAGCTAATTGATAAAAAAAACGAACTGCGGGAATCGATGGATACGGCAAAAATAGAAGGAAACCAGTCGTTGAAAGAAATGGCTGGCGAGCTTCGATTGAATTTTGACAGTTACTTAGATAACCTGGATACTTTTTCGATGATTGAAATGAAAAATAGAGAAATCGATCAGATGAATATCAAACAGAAAAACGCAGAAAATCAGCTAGCAAAGATCGAACGTTTATTGAAAAGTCCCTACTTTGGAAAAGTCGTTGTAGACTTTCTGGATAATGAGCCAAAAGAATCCTTTTATATCGGTACAGCAAATTTCACAGATGATGCAGATGAAAATCTTGTTTATGATTGGCGTTCACCAATTGCCGAACTTTTTTACAATAACATGATTGGTCCATCTTCTTATACGGTTCGTCAAAATAAAATCGATACGGTTATTAAAGAAAGACGACAATTTCTTTTGGAAAGAGATCGTTTGGTCAAGTTTTTTGATACGTCTGTAGCTATTCAAGATGACGTATTATTAGAAGTCTTAGGCCAAGATGAGACCAATGAAATGAAGGCTATCACTGCTACGATCCAATCGGAACAAAACACAATCATTCGGGATGTGAAAAGTCAAAATATCTTGGTAAATGGCGTAGCAGGAAGTGGTAAAACCTCTGCTATCATGCAGCGTATTGCGTATCTGCTCTATTTATATCGAGATACGATGACATCCGATGACTTGCTGATTCTATCACCTAATCATCGGTTTATCGACTATATTTCGAATGTCCTACCATCATTAGGTGAAAGAAATCCACTGAATCTAACCATCATACAGCTGGTTTCACAGCTTTCAGCAGAGGAAATAGAAGGTGAAGAGGCTTATTTCAAACGTATCACGGGAGAAAATGTATCGGAGCAGACAGAACGTTTGCATAGCAAAAAGTTTATCGATAATCTAAAACAATCAGATCCTTTGTTTTTAGATCATCCGAATTTTATCCGTGGACTTACTAAAAATGGAAAAACAGTCCTTTCTAAAAAAACGATCGAAAAAATATATGAGAAAGTTCCTGCTCATCCTAAATTGATCGATAGGCTTCAAGCAACGAAAAAGGCACTGATGAGCGAATGGAAGAATCATCTTTTGAAACAAGCAAAAAGTCCTGCTGTGCAGAATCAGGTACTCTCGTTGACAGAAGATAGGCAGTTGGAATTATTCGGTAAATTGATTTCTGATGATTCGGAACAAAGTATTGTAGCTTATGCAAGGAAACTTTTACTATTATTTGTCAAATTAAGCGAGACAAAACTTTCCATTTACGTAACTCAAAAAAACTTCTAATGGTGTTTGGTAA
>PPYF01559192.1_pt1 | contig 10949 bp, 11 predicted proteins | sample 1559871 | NCBI WGS metagenome assembly PPYF01 (sample SAMN08240021, study PRJNA423297) | Human gut metagenome, whole genome shotgun sequencing project.
AAGGCTGCGCTATAAAAGTGGATAAAAAAAGATCCGCGTCATCCGTGTCATCCGCGTCTAAAAGATTATTTATCATTTAACTCATAACCGAAAAAACACGAATACACATACGAATATGTGAAAAGCAGGTATTATTTCTCCAGAATAAAACTGACGATGTCCTCTTTCTCCCCCATTCCCAATTTCTTCCGGATATTCGTCTTCCGCTGATAAATAGTCGGAATGCTTTGCTGCGTCACTACACTGATCTCTTTTGTAGAGAACTCTGCGCAAAGCAGACAACAGAGCTGCTGTTCTTTATCTATTAGTACAGACCCAAAACGTCTGTTCATTTGAGTATAAAAGCCATCGTATATACGATCGATCACGGGATACAAATCCTCCCATACCAAAAGACTTTCTACGGGCAACTCCCGGTTCGTAATGCCGGATATGCGGCGAAGTAAATCTTGATTTTGTGATGTAGGCTGCGTAGCGACCAAACGAATAATGCCCAACTGTTGCAAAAGTATTTTTCGGAAAAACTGTCCGTCTTCCACTTCCTGATTAACATTTCCGGTAGTCCCTGGTTCACTGTCCCCCTTCGTAGCATCTGCCAGCAAACGGTTCAGTGTTTCGATTCGCTCTTCCGCTTCAATCAGACGATGACGACGAGCCCGGATATAGAAAAAGGCGCCACCACCCGTAACAACCAGTAACAGCAGACAAGCTAACAGCGTCAGTTGCGCTTCCTGTCGCTCTACCGTCAGCTGCAAATTAGCATTCGAAAGTGATTCCTTACTTTCATCCTTCCGCTGAATGGTACTTTGTAAGGCATAAAGGGCATTGTGAACAGAATCATTATAACGCATCACCTTCAAGAAATCAAATGTACGATGACGTGTATAATCTATCAATCCCTGATAATAAGTCATCATATTTTCTGTACTCAGAAGCTTCTCCCGGCGGGCAAGTAATGCTCTGCCCTGATCAAGATAGTATTGGGCGGAATCCAACTCTCCCATTTTCAGAAAACATTCTGTCAGCACCAAGTCGGTCATGGCAACCTGTCCCCCATCGGGTGCTAAACTCCGCAGACGTTTCGACACTTCCGCCGCCTTTTTATAATCACTGCTTATATAAGACAATAGCTGCGCGTAGTTTCGCAGATAATGCACCAAGCGCGTCGTATCTTTCTTTTTCTCCACCAGTTCAATGCTTCGGTCCATATAGTAAGAAGCCGAATCATTTCCCTGTAATCCCATGGCAATACCCAAAGAATAGCACAGGCCTTCATCTTCACGAATGGCAATCGCTCTGAGATGTGCTTCTATAGCCTTTTTATAATCCTTCTCAACGTACACATACCTGTTTGCTTTCTCAGAAAGCATATTGACCATCAGATAAGTATCTCTACATGCCGTAGCCGCCGCAATACCGCTATCCACTCCGGATTCTTGATTAACGACAGGAGCTTCATTGCACTATCCGCATTGCCATAAACCACCGCATCCGCTTGGCGGAGCAAAGCAGTACTATCGGTATGCCTGCAAGCACACAGCAGAATACCACTTACAATAAAAAGATATAAGAGTTTCTTCATATAGTATAGACCTGTACGGCCAACAAAAATAGATTCTTCTTTTTGATATTACTGCACAACAGCCTCACGTAATTGCTGCAAAGCCTGCTTCAGCACTGAACGGGGACAACCGATATTCAACCGCATAAAGCCCTCTCCCGGTTGACCAAACATAGTTCCGTCATTCAGAGCCAGATGTGCTTTCTCTGCAAAAAGTCGGGTTAATTCTTTCTGTGTCAGCCCCAAAGCTCGACAATCCAGAAAAACGAGATAAGAAGCTTGCGGACGTATCATACCAATGCCCGGAATATGTTCTTTCAGATATTCTTCTGTAAAATCTATATTCTCTTTTATATAATCAAGCATTTGCTCCAACCATTCTGCACCATGCATGTAAGCAGCTGCCGCACCGATATAGGCAAGCAAATGTCCTTCAGAAAACTCACCCGCCTCCATAAAGGTCTGAAAACGTTCACGAATATCCTTATCAACAGTAATCGCATACGAACTTCCCAATCCGGGCATATTGAATGCTTTACTGGGAGCCATGAAGACAAGTGAGTTCAATGCTGCTGCTTCGGAAACCGTGGCAAACGGATAGTGCTTATAAGGAGGCAAAGTCAGATCGGCATGAATCTCATCAGAAATCACAAATGTGCCATTATTGTAACAGATAGCCGCTATTTCTTTCAACTCTTCTGCTGTCCATACACGTCCGCCCGGATTATGAGGATTACAGAGAATCAGAACTTTACAACCTTGCAAATCTTTACGGAAACGCTCAAAATTGATATGATATTGTCCATCCTGTAATTCCAAGGGTGAATATACCACTTCACGCCCCATACGTTCAGTCACCAAGAAGAAAGGATGGTAAACAGGAGTCATCACCATTACCTTATCCCCCGGATTAGTGAAACATTGCAGGGCAAAAGCCTGACCGCGAACGATTCCCGGAACGAATGTCAGCATCTCTCGGGATATATCCCACTGATGACGGTCGTGCAGCCATGTACAAATAGAATTATACCACTCTTCACAAGCAAAAGTATATCCCAACACCTCATGCTCCAAGCGTTTTCTTAAAGCATCCATCACGAAAGGCGGAGTACGGAAATCCATATCGGCCACCCACATAGGAAGCAAATCATCACGCCCCCAGATATTCTTTACGCCGTCCCACTTCACAGAGTTAGTGCCACGACGTTCAATGATTTCATCAAAATTGTATTTCATAATAGCTTTATTTTGTTTTACCACAGATTACACGGATTTACACAGATATAAAGCAGGAAAATCAAAAATATATTTTTTCATCTGTGTAAATCCGTGTAATCCGTGGTGAGTCATTAAATCGGAAACACAACAAATACCGCCACATCCCACACTGCATGCGACACAATCAATGCTCCCAATTTCTGAGGATACAATCTGTAAGCCAATCCCCAGATAGCACCAACCACCAACGCCGCCATCACCAGCATAAAGTTGAACGACCAGATATGTACCAATGCATAAACTAATGTTGAGCGCAAAAGCCATATTCATCAACACAATAGCCGAAAAACTCATGGCCGTCCAGAAGTTGAATATTCCGCTTGTCCAGGGAGAAAACATAAAGAACCACAAGAAAGCAGCTATCAATAAAGGAATAATAATTCGTTTCATACTATATCAGGAATGTAACAGTAAACAATAAACTGAACAAGAGTTGCAGTTTCGCTGTCTTTTCATCCAGATTGGATATAACACCAATTCCTTCTTTCGGCAACCGCAACATAGTCCGTGCATTGGCTATTGCAGGCAGAATTCCTACTATCGTCAGTAAAGACCACCACGGAAAATACCCCAACGCTACACAAGCCGCGATCCACAGAAACGGGAAAAGCACCTCGAACATATATAGGAAAATATCCGTCTTCACCCCAAGCCTCATGGCAAGAGTACTAATCCGGGCCCTTACATCCGTACCTATATCACGCGTATTATTAGCGTGCAGGATGGCTACTGTAATCAATCCCACCGGAACGATTATCAACCATACATCAGGCAGGAATTTCCCCATAGTAATATAGGATATACCCAAAGTAGGAAGTATGGCATAAGCTACAAAAATAACGAAATCTCCGAAAGCCCGATATTTCAGCCACGGATAGAGCAACGAACACAAAGCTCCACAAACACCTATCCACAACAAAGGAAGCCCCGTACGGACTACCAGCCAAAGACCGACCATCACCGCCGGCACCATCAGGCCTATGGCCAGGTTGCGTATCTCCAATGGCATGAATTGTCCGCTTGTCAGGGTCTTCACACCAAATGTATCCACCCTGTCCACTCCCCGTTCAAAGTCGAAATAATCACTCCACGCATTTCCCGAAGCGTGGAAAATAACAATACCGGCCAACGCTAACAGTCCGTTCGCCCATTCTATTACCCCGTATGCCCAATACAAATATGCCAGCGTGACAATCACCGGCATTGCTGATGCCGGAAACGACCAGGGGCGTACAGCTATCAGCCAATCTTTTAAGGAATGCTTCTTCATTTGCGATTTAACTGCGTTCTAAAACAGCTTTTATTATTTTATTAATGTATAATGACTATTTACGATTTCTTTAGGAGACAAAAGTACAAAATATCCTCACTTTTGAGTACTTTTGCAACCAAGTAAAATAGAAATTATATGATTAAAGCCCTGTTTTTTGACATCGACGGCACTTTAGTGAGTTTTAATACCCATGCTATTCCCCCAACCACCATCGAAGCCATCGCCGCTGCCAAAGCCAAAGGCATTCGGATTTTTATCGCTACGGGACGCCCCGCAGTTATCATCAACAACCTTTCTGCCTTGCAGGACCGTGGATTAATAGACGGTTATATAACCATGAACGGCGGATATTGTTTCGTAGGTGAAGAAGTGATTTACAAGAGCGCGATTCCTGCTGCTGACGTACAGACATTGGCACGCATCTCCTCCGAACAGAATTTCCCCTGTATCTTTGTAGGCGAACATGATATCTGCGTCTGCCAGCCGGACGATATGGTGAAAAAGATATTCAACGATTATCTGAAAGTAGATGTGCTTCCCGTAAAGACACCTGAAGAAGCGATTCGCCGGGAAATTTTCCAGATGACACCGTTCATTACACTGGAGCAAGAGAAAGAGATTCTTCCCCAATTGCCGGACTGCGAATCCGGGCGTTGGTTTCCTGCCTTTGCCGATATTACTGCCAAAGGAAATACCAAACAAAAGGGTATCGACGAAATCATCAATCACTTCGGTATTCGCCTGGAAGAAACAATGGCATTTGGCGACGGAGGAAACGATGTAAGTATGCTGCGCCATGCCGCCATCGGAGTAGCAATGGGAAATGCTGTGGACGAAGTGAAGGAACATGCCAATTACATTACAACTTCGGTTGATGAAGATGGAGTAGCCAATGCACTTAAACATTTCTCCATTATATAATCCTCTTTTTAATTACTAATTACCAATTATTAATTACTAAATCTTGTCCCAAACCGTAGATACCAGCAACAAAGAGTTCCAGGATGCTCTGAGTCTCATACAATATACCCGCCAGTCCGTGTTTCTGACCGGAAAGGCGGGTACGGGTAAATCTACCTTTCTGAGATATATTTGCGAGAATATAAAAAAGAAACATGTGGTATTGGCACCTACCGGTATCGCCGCCATCAATGCCGGTGGCAGCACCCTGCATAGTTTCTTCAAACTACCGTTTCATCCTTTGCTTCCCGACGATCCGAATCTGAGTTTGCAACGCGGACGCATTCACGAATTCTTCAGATACACCAAACCCCAACGAAAACTATTGGAAGAACTGGAACTCATTATTATCGATGAGATTTCCATGGTACGGGCAGATATTATTGACGCCGTAGACCGTATCCTGCGTGTCTACTCACGCAACCTAACCGACATCGAAGAAAATGAGGAAGATATGTATATCACCCTCGCTACGCGCCGCGATAACGTAGATTATATCAATGACCGGAAACTGGCAGAACTGCCCGGAGACGCTGTTACCTTCCGGGGAGAAGTCACCGGCGACTTTCCCGAAAGCAGTCTGCCCACTTCGCGTGAGCTTGTGCTGAAACCGGGTGCACAGGTCATATTTATCAAGAATGATTTCGACCGCCGCTGGGTAAACGGCACTATCGGTGTAGTCAGTGGGTTCGATGAGATAGAAGAAACGCTCTATGTCATCACTGATGATGGGAAAGAATGTGACGTCAAGCCGGAGCACTGGAAAAACATTCGCTATAAATACAACGAAAAGAAAAAAGAAATTGAAGAAGAAGTGTTGGGCACCTTCTCCCAGTTTCCCGTACGATTGGCATGGGCTATCACCGTCCATAAAAGTCAGGGGCTGACCTTTAGTCGTGTAGTCATCGATTTCACCGGCGGTGTATTTGCCGGTGGACAAGCATACGTCGCCCTCAGCCGCTGCACCTCACTGGAAGGTATTCAACTAAAGAAACCTGTGAATCGGGCTGATATCTTTGTACGCCCGGAAATAGTGAATTTTGCCGAACGTATCAACAAGCTACGAGACAACAACGATCAACTAAAATCCCAAATGGCAGAGCAACAGAAACGGTTGCAAGCCTACGCACGTGAGTATTATCTGATGGGCAATGAGTCCATTACTCTTGCCCATGACTCTCGTGCCGCCATCGCCAACTACGACAAAGCGCTGGAACTTTATCCGGAATATACGGATGCATGGATACGTAAAGGCATCACCCTCTTCAATGACGGCAGATATCTTGAAGCGGAAGAATGCCTGACACGTGCCGTCAAACTACGTCCGGCTGAATTTAAAGCTGTTTACAATCGGGGAAAATTACGTCTGAAACAGCAAGAAACCGAAGGCGCCATAGCCGATCTGGACAAAGCTACCACCCTGAAACCAGAACATGCCGGAGCGCATGAGCTCTTCGGGGATGCCTTGATGCAGGCAGGAAAAGAAGTAGAGGCAGCATTGCAATGGCGACTGGCAGAAGAACTTCGAAAAAAATCATCCAAGAAATAAGCCACACTTATTTGAGAATAAGAAACTTATTCCCTACTTTTGTGTTATTATATATAGACTAATTATCAGCCCTATGCTTCTGAAACTTTACGAAAAGAACAATAATCCACAAGACCTGCAACAGGTAGTGGATATTTTGAATGACGGTGGCCTCATCATCTATCCCACCGATACCATGTATGCCATTGGTTGCCATGGGCTGAAAGAACGTGCCATCGAACGTATCTGCCGTATCAAAGAGATAGATCCGCGCAAGAATAACCTTTCCATTATTTGCTATGATTTAAGTAGCATCAGCGAATATGCAAAGGTAGATAACAATACGTTCAAACTGATGAAACGCAACCTGCCCGGTGCTTTCACTTTCATCCTGAACGGCACTACCCGCCTGCCAAAGATTTTCCGTAATCGAAAAGAAGTAGGTATCCGTATGCCCGACAATGCTATCATCCAGGAAATAGCCCGTATTCTGGACGCTCCCATCATGACTACCACTCTCCCGCACGAAGCGCACGAAGATATAGAATACTGCACTGATCCGGAATTGATCGATGAAAAATTCGGTGATCTTGTCGATCTGGTCATTGACGGTGGTATCGGCGGTACAGAATTTTCTACCATTGTAGACTGCACAAGCGGAGAAATTGAAGTTATTCGCCAGGGAAAGGGCTGGTTGAATGAAGGATAACCAACCAAATGCTCACTTTGTTTGTTTCTTAAGAAAACAGCAATAAAGTATATGAGTACAAAAGAACAATACTGGAAATATTCACTAATCACTATAATCATCGGGCTGGGTATAATCCTGTTCCTACAGATTACTCCCTTTCTGGGCGGTTTATTGGGTGCACTGACCATCTATATCCTGGTCAGAAGTATTATCTCCGCACTTCCTGCCATAGGGCAATTCGTCATGGGCAGCATCAGTAGCTTTGCAGTCAACCTTTTCGTTTTGGTATTCGTACTTTACTTTATGCTGATAGGCGGACAGCGGATGGAGAAATACATCAGCGAAATACTTCCTTTCAGCGAAGCCAATACAGAGCATGTAGTGCACGACATCAAGATGATTGTACACTCCAATGCCGTCGGTATTCCTTTGCTGGCAATCATACAAGGTGGAGTAGCCATGATCGGTTACTGGTTCTTTGATGTACCGGACATTCTGCTTACAGGATTCCTTACCTGCCTTGCGACGGTCATCCCCATGGTAGGTACAGCATTGGTATGGTTCCCGATTGCCGTTTATATGGCATTATCCGGCGACCTTTTCAATGGTATCGGACTGGCTATATTCGGAACACTGATCATCTCTCAGCTCGATAATCTGATCCGCTTTATCCTGCAAAAGAAAATGGCCGATATACATCCTCTGATCACCATATTCGGAGTCGTTATCGGCCTGTCACTATTCGGATTCATGGGAGTGATCTTCGGACCACTGTTACTGTCACTATTCTTCCTGTTTGTAGATATGTTCAAGAGGGAATATCTGGATGGAAATTTCCGGTTTCCGAAGCATATCAGCCATAAATGACAGAATTTTGGAAACCATTTTTTTACTACGACCATGCAGACGGGATTTGGGGTTCTTTAAACGCAACAGAAAGTATTCTCCAATCCATAAGGAAGCAATAAATGTTTCCGGAGAAGGCTGCTTCAAACCTTTCCAAAATTTAATCAGAAAGGCATCTACCTCTTCCAGTATTACATCCGTATCATCGTTTATATAAAATCTGTGGGCAAGACATTCTATTACACATCCCAATTTAGCCACACAAACTCCATTTCTGGTATCACTGACTACTTTTTCCGCCTCCCTTAAAAAAACAAAAGCATTATCCTCTTCTATACGATCGTCATACAACCGAAACTGACGGAACAATGAAAGAGAGCGGCATAGCAAATCGTCGTAAGAGCAATCTATATCATTCATAAACAAACGATTTTATTCATTCAAGGTCATAAAGGTAAGAACGATAAAGATAATATCAAACAAGAGAGGGTGGACAAAATAAAAGAAAATCGCGCAATCCGCTTCGCACCTATTAGCGGAAACGAACTGCGCAAATTACCTTTATATCAGCTATATGTTTACTTCAGCAAAGAGGCCGGATCCAAGTGGTCAGCTTCTATATCTTTAAAATAGCGGTATGTGCCTACTTTCAGTTCAAAAGTGGCTGCATCATCAGCTACTATGATACCCTTCTCATGCATCTGCAAAGCACTGATGGTCCACATCTGATTGATAGAACCTTCTACTGCATGATAGAGCGCGCGAGCTTTATTATGTCCGTTCACAATAATCATCACTTCTTTGGCGGAAAGCACTGTACCTACACCAACAGTCAATGCCGTTTTGGGCACTTTGTTTACATCATTGTCGAAGAAACGGGAATTGGCGATGATTGTATCAGTCGTCAAAGTCTTCTGACGTGTGCGGGAAGACAGAGAAGAACCCGGTTCATTGAAGGCAATGTGTCCGTCAGGACCAATACCACCCATAAACAGGTCGATACCACCGTAAGACTTGATTTTTTCTTCGTAACGGGCACATTCAGCATCCAGGTCAGCAGCATTCCCGTTCAGGATATTGGTATTCTCCGGTTTGATGTCGATATGGCTGAAGAAGTTATTCCACATGAAAGAGTAGTAGCTTTCCGGATGTTCTTTGGGCAGACCCACATACTCATCCATATTAAAAGTAACCACGTTCTGGAAGGAAATAATTCCTTTCTTATTCAGGTCTATTAACTCCTTGTACATGCCGAGCGGTGACGAACCGGTAGGGCAACCCAGTACAAACGGTTTTTCAGGCGTCGGATTAGCGGCCTTAATTTTAGCGGCTACGTAATGAGCAGCCCACTTAGATACGGATTGATAATCCGGTTGAATGATTAATCTCATTGTGATTGTTTTTTATCAGGTTAATAAATTAGGGGTATCTTATCAAAAATTACTATTCCCTGTCCTTCTTCAGGCGTTCAGCCATAGAACGTGCCAGGTGTTCGCATTGTTCGTAAGTGATGTCCTTCATCGCTTGCTTCATCTCTACAGGGTCGGCTATAATTTCAAATTTGCTCTTCTCGGCAAACTCAGCCATACGCTTTACCGCAGCGCCTGCCCAAGTGAACGATCCGAAGTAACCCAGATAGCGGCCTTTAACTTCGCGTATCAGTATTTTGGAAAGCAGGGACTCGATATCCGGATAAATCTGATTGCTATAAGTGGGACTACCAATAATCAGACCACGGTATTTGAAGATATCTGCAATGATATAGGAAGGATTGCTTTTGCTGACGTTGTGCATCACGATATTCTTGATGCCCTGTGCAGATAGTTCCGCTGCGATGGCTTCCGCCATTTGCTCTGTATGGCCATACATGGAACCGTAAGCTATCACCACTCCTTCATCGGCAGCATAGCGACTTAGTTTATCGTAAATGCCTATTACTTTACTTATATACTCTGTCCAAACAGGTCCATGGGTAGAGCAGATGGTCGTAATGTGCAATCCTCCCAATTTCTGCAAAGCCTTCTGTACCGGAGAACCGTATTTACCAACGATATTGGAGTAATAGCGCACCATTTCATCCCAATAACGATCCGTATTATACTTTTTATTTTACGAAGATATACTTCGAAATAACAAGCATCTACCGTATCAATCAAAGCCACTGTTTCGTCGTCTATCAGGTAAGAGTTATAAGACACTCCATAAGGTAATGGCCACAAGCCTTCAAACAGGTGCTTGTTACGATCATTGACTCCTACATAGTGTATTTTTCCTTTTATCATAGTCTTCTGGTTCATAAAACTTCTTTATTTAGATTGATTCTACATTCAAACAGCCGCAAAAATAAGTTTTTTTTCTCACATATCATATTTCTTTCCCTGATAAGCTCCGAGCTGACGCATTTTTTTTTGTATTCGATGATTAAATTCATAATTTTTCAGTCCCCAGTCGGGTGCTATTAACAATTCTTTAGGAGACTGTGAGACAAAGCGTTCTAAAACTAAATCAGGGCGCAGATGCTCTATGTAGTCTATTACCAAATCAATATATTCTTCTACCCCGAAAAGGTGGAAGTCTTCGGGATGTTGTTCATATTCATGTGCCATACGGGTACCGCGTATCAACTGCAATTGATGCATTTTGAGAGTTGTAATCGGAAGACGCGACAGCGTAGCGGCCTGTGCAACCAAATCCTCATGCGTTTCACCGGGAAGTCCCAATATAACATGCCCACCGGTAAGAATACCGCAGGCAACAGTCCTTTCCACAGCATCTACCGTATCCTGAAAAGTGTGTCCGCGATTGATTCGGC
>PPYF01030069.1_pt1 | contig 10947 bp, 10 predicted proteins | sample 1559871 | NCBI WGS metagenome assembly PPYF01 (sample SAMN08240021, study PRJNA423297) | Human gut metagenome, whole genome shotgun sequencing project.
AAGTTACCCATTCCTGCTTTCTGGTCTTCTGTTTCAAAACAGCTTCCAAAAGCTTTTTCTTCAACAACGATTGCCTGATCCATATCTACCTGAAGACCTTCGTTGATTGCTTTCTTACATGCACGTACTGCGATTGGTGCATTAGATGCGATCTTGTTAGCTAATTTCTTAGCTGCTGCTAATAATTCTTCCTGTGGATATACTGCATTCACAAGTCCGATTCTGTAAGCTTCTTCAGCTTTGATGTTAAATGCTGTATAGATCATTTCTTTGGCTTTTCCAACTCCGACGATACGAGCAAGTCTCTGTGTACCACCGAATCCTGGTGTGATTCCAAGACCAACTTCAGGCTGTCCAAAGATTGCGTTTTCAGAACAGATTCTGATATCACAACTCATGGAAATCTCACATCCACCACCTAAAGCGAATCCATTGACTGCTGCGATAACTGGAATAGGGAATGTTTCAATCTTGCGGAATACATCGTTTCCTGTCTTACCGAAAGCTTCTCCTTCTGCTTTTGTTAATGTACTCATCTCTCCGATGTCAGCACCGGCAACGAAAGATTTATCTCCAGCACCTGTTAATACAACGGCTCTTGTTGCATCTAAGTCGATCGCATCAAAAGTTGCTTCGATCTCTTTTAATACTTCACTGTTTAATGCGTTTAATGCTTTTGGACGATTGATTGTTACAACACCTACAAAACCGTCCTGTTCATATGTAACGAATTCCATTCTAAGAATTCTCCTTTCCTAATTATCTATAATTAATTAGTCTCTTTCAACGATAGTTGTGCAACCCATTCCACCACCGATGCAAAGTGTTGCAAGACCTTTCTTAGCGTCTCTCTTCTGCATTTCATGAAGCAGTGTAACGAAGATACGGCATCCTGAAGCTCCTACTGGATGTCCAAGAGCGATTGCTCCACCGTTTACGTTTACTTTGCTCATATCGAATTTCAGATCTCTTGCTACTGCTACAGACTGTGCTGCGAAAGCTTCGTTTGCTTCGATCAAGTCCATATCGTCAATTGTTAAGTCTGCTTTTGCTAAAGCTTTCTTTGTAGAAGCTACTGGTCCAACACCCATGATAGATGGATCTACACCACCAAGAGCTCCTGTTACATATGTAGCCATTGGTGTAACGCCTAATTCTTTGGCTTTTTCTTCGCTCATTACTACGACTGCTGCTGCACCATCGTTGATTCCTGATGCGTTACCAGCTGTAACAACTCCACCTTCTTTTCCAGAGCAGCATCTTAATCCTGCTAAAGATTCAGCTGTTGTTCCAGGTCTTGGTCCTTCGTCTGTATCTACGATAACTGTTTTCTTTCTCTGTTTTACTTCTACAGGAACGATCTCATCTTTGAATCTTCCTGATTCCTGAGCTGCTACTGCTTTCTGCTGAGAAGCTGCTGCAAACTCATCTAATTCTTCACGAGTTAATCCCCACTGTTCTGCTACGTTTTCAGCTGTGATCATCATGTGATAGTGATTGAATGCATCTGTTAATGCATCGTTAACCATTGTATCTACCAGTGTTCCGTTATTCATACGATATCCGAAACGTGCTTTTGGTAATGCAAATGGAGCCATTGACATGCTTTCCATACCACCGGCAACAACGATATCAGCGTCTCCTGCCTGAATCATCTGTGCCGCCATGTTTACACAGTTTAATCCTGATCCACATACTACGTTAACTGTAACTGCTGGTGTTTCGATTGGAAGTCCTGCGTTTAAGGAAGCCTGACGAGCAACGTTCTGTCCTAATCCTGCCTGGATAACGCATCCCATGTATACATGGTCTACCTGATCAGCTGGAACTCCTGCTCTTTTTAATGCTTCTTTGATTACGATTGATCCCATGTCTACTGCTGGTACTGTGCTGAGTACTCCACCCATTTTACCAATCGCTGTACGGCATGCTCCTGCGATAACTACTTTCTTTGCCATATCAATTTTCCTCCATATTCTTGATTATTATACTTTGGCGATCTTCTCTCTCGCCGATATGTTAATACTATCACAATCTTTTCTCATTTTCAATTGCTATTTTTTAAAAAGATTTTCAATAAATTGTGCAAAGTGCCAAAAGCCGCATAAATACGTGTTTTTTCGATGTATACAATGTCCTTGTCGGATTGTATTTTTTTTAACACAATCCGACATAACTTATAACACTTTCTCACCGAATTGATAATTTTCTTGTATTTTCTATGAAATAATCCTGATTTTTTCGTGAAAAAAATAACAATTTTTACAATATAAATATATTTACACTCTTTATAAATTGATTTTTCGTTAAATTTACTTCACTTTCAACATGTCTAACTTAACACATCCCTGTATTTTTTCATTGAAAGAAAAAACTTTTTATTCCTATGAAAAATCCCCATATTTTTTAAAAACTTATTTCTGTACACGCAAAAAAGAGAGCTTGGTGTGTGCGTTAAAACACCAAACTCTCTTTTCTCTTCTATATTATTGTCTTCTGATCATTAACGATCCTGCATACTGATACAATCGATCGCTACCGGACCACCTCTGACTACTTCAATATTTGTATAACGTTCTTTAAACACCTTTAAAATAGAATCATTCTTTGTCTCTGTACGAATTGCTTCTATTAATAAGCTGTCTTTTCCCATATCCTTGATCAGGAAACGGAACACTTCTGCCATCTGGAAGATCTCTGCCATCTGCTTCTCTGTAAGACTTTTCACTTTGATAAACATGATTTCCTTTGTTCGGATCGATGTATCTGTATAGTCAATAACTTTAATAACTTCCACGCTTCGATTTAACTGTTTCTTGACCTGTTCAAATGTCTTTTCATCTGCATCAATGCAGATCGTCATACGAGACATTGTTGGATCTTCTGTTTCTCCAACTGTAAGACTGTGTATATTGTAGGCTTTTCCAGAGAATAGTCCGGAAATTCTTGCAAGAACACCAGCACGGTTTTCTACGAACAAGGAAAGCCATCTTCTTTCCATCTGATTATCCATTTTCATTCCTCCTATTCTTCTCCACGTTCCATGATCAGATCTGTGATAGATCCATTTGGTTTCACCATTGGCATAACAAGTTCTTCATTCTCAATGATAAATTCAATGATCGTTGGCCCATCTGTTTTCGCTTTTGCTTTCTCAAATGCTGGGATAATTTCTTCTTTCTTAAAGACTCTGATCCCCTGTGCTCCATAACTTTCAGCAAGTTTTACAAAATCTGGTGTATATGGCGGACATTTTGAAAAATCTCCATCACAATGATGTTCACAACTCTTTCTTCTTCTTAAACATGTACCTGCATATGCTTTATCATAAAAGAGATCCTGCCACTGTCTCACCATTCCAAGATACCCATTATTTAAAATACAGATTGTAATAGGAAGTTCCTGAATCACAGCTGTCGCGATCTCCTGGGAATTCATCTGAAATCCACCATCTCCAGATACACAAACAACTTCTCTTCCTGGATTACCAATTGCTGCACCAATTGCTGCTGGAAGCCCATAACCCATCGTTCCGAGTCCACCAGATGTCAGCATCTGTCGTCTTCCATATAGTTCTAAGAACTGTGTCGTCCACATCTGATTCTGTCCAACGTCTGTTGTAACAATTGGTTCATCAAAGTACTCATTGATCGCATCAATAACCTGTTTTGGAACTAATTTTTCTTTTTCTTCCATTACTAATGGCTTTTGTTCATGCCATTCATTCATTCTTGACAGCCATTCATCTACTTTACATGGTTCTTCATTTTCTGCAATAGACAACATTAATGCGATGGCTTCTTTTGCATCTCCTACCAATGGCACATCAACCGTAACGTTCTTAGAAATCGCCGCTGTATCAATATCAATATGAATGATCTTGGCATCCGATGCAAATGTTCCAAGTTTTCCTGTAATTCGGTCATTAAATCTTGTTCCAATGGAAATCAACAGATCACAATCATTTACTGCCTGATTTGCTGCATAATTTCCATGCATTCCAATATTTCCATAATATAATTCATGATTTGTTGGTACGATCCCTCGTCCCATGATCGTTGTAACAACTGGAACCTTTAATGTTTCCATTAATTTGCACATCTCTTCTTGTGCCCCTGCGATCTTCGCACCTCCACCAATTAAGAATAATGGACGTTTCGCATCATAGATCATATTCATTGCACGAAGAATCTGTCCATGATGTGGTTTCGTGTTTGGTTTATATCCACGGATATTGACTTCCTCTGGATATTCATCACTTCCTAATTCTGCCATTACATCTTTTGGGAGATCTAATAAGACTGGTCCCGGTTTTCCTGTTCTTGCAATATAAAATGCCTCTTTGATCAGGCGATTCAAATCCTCTCTTTTACGGACAACTATAACAAATTTCGCGATATTTCTTGTAACTCCGACAATATCGATCTCCTGAAATGTATCATTACCGATCAGATTTGTGGCAACCTGTCCTGTAAAACACACCAATGGCACACTGTCATAATTCGCTGTTGCTATTCCTGTAACAAGGTTTGTGGCACCTGGTCCACTTGTTGCCAGACAGACACCAACTTTTCCTGTAGCTCTTGCATATCCATCTGCCGCATGGATCAACCCCTGCTCATGTCTTGGAAGAATCAGTTCTACTTGATCCTGCTTATAGATTTCATCAAAAATATCAATGACACACGCACCCGGGTATCCAAAGATCTTCTCTACGCCTTCTTCCTGTAATGCCTTTACCAGAAATTCATTTCCTGTCATTTTACCCATACTACATCTCCTCCATCTCTTCTTCCAGACTAGTCTCATCTAGTGTATATTTCACTTCTTCCTGAGCCTGTATTTTAAAATCTTCCACCTGTTCTTCTCCAACAACTGGAAGATCATCTGTTGATTTTACTCCAAAACATCTCAAAAATTCTTCTGTCGTACGAAACAAGATCGGACGCCCGATCGCATCCAGCCGTCCAGCCTCTTTGATCAGCCGGTATTCTAACAGCTTGTTGATCGGATGATCGCATTTCACACCTCGGATCGCTTCAATCTCTTGTTTCGTTACTGGCTGCTTATAAGCAATGATCGATAAAGTCTCAAGCATTACATCCGTAAGCCTTGGTTTCTTTGGATGATTCACAATTCTTATCAATGATCCATAATATTCTGTTTTGGTACAAAGCTGATAAGCATCATCCAGTTCCAATAACCGGATTCCTCTCTCTTCTTTGTCATATTCTGTCTGTAACAGTTTGATCAACTCATCAAACTGTTCATTATCTATCTCAAGTGCCTCCATCAGCTGCCGCCTTGTCACACTTGTTCCCATCGAAAATAAAATTCCTTCGATCGCTGCAAGTTTATTCTTCATAAATTCATTACTCCAGTGCCCGTATGAAAATATCATCTTCGATATTTTCCTGTTGAACGTAAATCTTTCCTGTCTTCATCAATTCAAGAACCGCCAGAAATGTGACGATCACTGCTTCTTTTGTCTCCTGTTCGTTTAGAAGGTCATAAAAGTTCACTTCTTTATATTGTATAATATAATTATACACTTCCGTGATCTTATCTTCTAATTTAATCTCTTCCTGCTTGATCTCCCCAAATTCGCTTCGGATCGGATCTAACTTATCCTGTCGTTTTCTCATCACAAACTGAAAAACTTCAGAAATCCTCTGTAAAGTTACCTCTGATAACATCTGCACAGGATCGATCTCTTCTCTGTATGCAAGTACTTGCGGTGGAATATCTGGTGATCTAAAAAAACTCTTCTCTGCCATCATCTCTCGTTCTTTCAACTGTAAAGAGGCATATTTATAAATCTTATATTCAATCAGTCTTCTTACAAGTTCTTCTCTCGGATCTCCTTCTTCTTCCTCTTCTTCCTTCACTGGAAGCAACATCTTCGCCTTGATCTTTAATAATGTGGCTGCCATAACGAGAAAATCACTCATCACATCAAGATCTTCCTCTTCCATAGAGCGGATATAATCAAGATACTGGCTTGTGATCTCAGAGATTGGAATATCATAAATATCCACTTTATTCTTCTCGATCAGATGCAACAGAAGATCTAATGGTCCTTCAAATGCATTTACCTTAATATCTATTCCCATAAATCAGTCTCTCTTCTTTAATTCAATGCATGAAATCTCTGGTTTATTAAACAATCTTAATTTGATGGAATGGTTTCCAAGTCCACGGCTTAAGATCATCGTTGTCTCTCCCTCATGAAACTCTCCTGCATCGTATTTTGGAAAAATCTGAAATTGCGGTGAGATCACACCTCCAAATTTCGGAATTCTTACCATTCCTCCATGGAAATGGCCCGCTAAGACAAGATCACTGCCCCAATCTGCATATGTTTTTAAATAGTTTGGGTTATGTGCTAATAAAATATGAAAAATGTTTCCTGGAGAACTTCCTACCACAGATTCCATATGAGAAAGCGGCATGCGCGGTACATGAAATCTCTGATAATATTTCTTCTCAAGATCAAACGCAGTTAAAGAAATAAATCCAGTCTCTGACTGAATTACGATCGTTTCATTCGAAATGTGATGTATGTTATACTCTTTCAGACTATGAACATAATCTTTATACCGCACACCAAAGATTTCTTCATTCCTTGCAAGTTTCAATTCGTGGTTTCCATCCGCATAATAGATCGGATACTTTGCAGATAACTCTTTCATCAGTGCAAGCGGCACTTCCTCATTCGAAGATTCGCGGCTTATTACCATATCTCCTCCAACCAGGATCATATCCGGTCTGCATTCATCAATTTGTTCGATCAATTCCTGATTATTCTCTCCAAACTGTGCACAATGCAGATCTGTTAAAAACACGATCCGATATCCATCAAATGCTTCTGGAATCTTTTCTGACTCTATTTCGTAATATTCAACTGTCAATCTCTTATTTTCATAGCTGCTTAAAAGCACTGCCATGGCAATCCCCACAACCAACAGCACTGCTATGATCCATATCCATAAAGGAATCATAAACACTCCTTCTCTCTGTTTCCCAATCCATCTTCTGATTCGTAAATGTCTTTTTCCTATTTTACTAGATATAGCAAAAAAAAACAACCCATAGCACAACATCTTTAGGAATATTGTACAAAAAAAGAGAATGCCCAGATTCTGACATCCTCTTTTTTTCATTATAATATTACTGTCTGGAAAGCAGCCTTATTTTACGATTGCGATCGTGCTCTACTGGATTTACATCGATGGAATAGCAGAAATCTTTCAGAGTATCTGGTGCGTTATCACCAAATGTAACGAAGATCCCTTCTTCTCTAAATGCGTCTACCATAGCTCCTTTTCCTTTAATCGTTACCTGATACATAATACTACTTTCCTTTCTCACTAATAATTATTTTTATTTTGCTGCATATAATCCAAAGCTTGCTAAGTAACCAACGATAACTCGAGGTACACCAGTGATAAATCTTGAGTACAGTACAGCTGGTACACCAACTTCTACTGTTTCAGGATCTGCTTCTGCAAGTCCAAGTCCTACTGGAACGAAGTCACAAGCACACTGTGTATTGATTGCAAATAATGCTGGAAGTGCAAGGCTTGGTTCAATGTTTCCTTTACCAATTTCTACACCGATCAATGTTCCGACGATCTGAGCAATTACAGCTCCAGGTCCAAGCAGACAGCTTAAGAATGGAATAGAACAAATAAATCCTAAGATTACAAGTCCAATGATATTTCCACATAATGGCTGTAATAATTTAGCAAACCAGTTACCGAATCCAGATCCCTGAATGATACCGATCAGCAATGATACGAATCCCATGAATGGAATGATCGTATGAAGTACTGTGTTTGTAGATTCTTTCGCTGCACTATTGAAAGTAGCAACGACTTTACCAGCTCCCATACCAATTTTCTGGATAAAGCTTGATTTTGATGAGCTTCCCATTGTTTCAGATACTTTCTTATCTGCGCTGTATTTGAAGTCTTTTTCTTCTTTTGCAGGTGCTGCTTCTGAAATAGGTGCTGCAGATCCATCTGCCAATGCAATGTTATCATTTTTAACACCAGATACATAAATATCTTCTGTAATATATTTTGCCATTGGTCCAGATTTTCCAACTGGGTTGATATTGATCGTTGGAATTCTCTTCTGTGGATAAATTCCACAACGAAGTGTTCCACCACAGTCAATGATCACAAGGAAGATCTCTTCTTCTGGAACAGATGTCTTAAATCCGTTAACTGGACGGCATCCTGTTAATTCTACGATTTTAGGTAAGATATCAGGTTCTGCTCCACCACCTGTGATATATAATAATACATCTTTTCCTTCTTTAGGTTCTACTGTTAATGGACCACCAAATCCACCGCTTCCCTGTGTGATCGTAATCGCTCTATATTCTGACATAGTTTTTCCTCCTAATTACACTCGTAAATCCATCTTATTTCAATTCGTTACTTAATTCGATTCCCTGCTGTTTCATAACCATCTTTGTTGTAAAGTCTGTTACCCATCCTGAGAAGAAGTTCATAACAAGACCAACTAACATATAACGAAGACCTAATTCTGTCATATCAAATCCAGCTTTCTGAACACCCTGTGCAATTCCAAGGTAGATAAAGATTTCACCTGGGTTAATATGAGAGAAAATTCCACTGTTTGTATGGCAATGATAAGAAGCTGATGCATAATAGCTTGGTTTCATTCTTTCTGGAAGGAATTTACCCATTGATAATGCCATTGGGTTTCCTAACATAAATGCTGAAATAAATGGTAATACTCCATATGCAAGGATTACGTTTCCTGAACATAATTTAGCAAATTTATTAACTCTTTCCTGTCCAATCAGGGCGATGATCGTATTCATTAAGATTAACAGTAATAATACCTTTGGTACGATTCCTGACACCCAGCTTACAAATGTTTCTGCACCTGTATCAAATAATCCCATGAATCCTGATGCACCTTTAATAATGATATTCATATAATTCTCCTTTCATTTCAGGCTTTTTTCTTATTGACACCGTAAATCTTGTCTCCAATTCTTGTAAACAGACTCGGCTTTTCTAAGACTTCGCCTCCACTCATAATCGTGTTGTAATTTGAGGAAGCATTAAGCACTGCTCTTCTTAAGGATACACCGATCGTTGCACAATCATCTTTTTTAATCGTTCCAACATCAATTCCATTAAAGAAATCCCAGTTTTTAAATCGTGCAAGCATTGTAAATCCTCTCATAAAGCAACCATCTATGATCACTCCATCCTGATCAATCGCAAACATAACGATCGCACCTGCATGAAAACCGCCTTTTGCCTTTCCTATGGCAACCCGGCCTTTTTTTCGAAGTTTTGTATAAAATTTATTAAAACTTTTCATCTGCACCATCTGAAATAAAAACTGCAGACAAAATGCTGCAAGCATCGCCACAGCTATGACCATAAATGACATCGTCTTCCTCCTTTTCGTTTACTCAAATATATTATTTTCTTCTGCAATATAGAGAAGAAATTCTCTGTAGCTTTCCATTTTCTGGATCTTAGGAATGACATCCGGTTTCTTGCCAATCGACAAAATATCATCATATAATCGGACAAGTACTGTGTCATCTTCCATTGATTCAGGAATTCCCAGTAAAATAATGATCCGGATATTTCCGTATTTATCATCTTTTAACATATCTGGAAACACACCCATTGCCAATGTTAATTTTGACAGCATATTCTTTGTATGTGGAAACGCAATATTCTGGTCAAGAACCATGGTTGAATATTTTTCACGTTCTCTCACTCTCTGGGCAAATCCTGCATCAAGTTCTCCCTGATTGGTAAGTGCCCTTGCCATCCGATCAACGTTCTCATCATATGAACTTTCTTGATCCAGAACAAAAAATCTCGTTTCATCTAATAAATTCATAAACAAAGAATCTATTCCTTTTCGGATCGTTCGTCCTGCTTCAGAAAGATATCTCATATTTTCAAATTTACGTTGAATATATTTTCTATCGAATACTTCATCCATAAAAACAACCGGGGTTTTCGTATCCATGTGTAATTCTGTCGTCGTAACAATATAATCAAAATCATCTTTGCGATTTTCATCGAAGATACCATAGAAAAATTCAAATTCCGGTTCTACATCAAAGACTTTCTTTAACTGATTCTCGATCAGACGTCCGATGATCTTTCCAGATCCGCAAACGATCGCGATCTTGCATCGTTTCTCTTCTGGTTCCTGCTCTAATAAAAACACTCCAAAATAAGCAGCCAGAAATCCCATCTCATCTTCTGTCATTTCGATTCCTATGCGTTCTTCCAAAACACCTTTTGCAATCTCCGCCATCTTATAGGCTACACTGTATTTGTTCTTGAAATCATCAACCATCGGATTATAAATATGGAAGCCATATTTTAGCCGGTTGATCATAAAAAATACGTGATAGACAAAATCATCAAATAATTCATTTGCTACAACTGTTACATTAAGTTCTGCTTTGATCCGATCTAAAATTTCAATGATAAGATCTGCAACACCTTCCGAAATACTGATCTTTTGCTCGATCTCTGCTGTATTTGACGGTGTTCTCATTCCTGCTACAGATATGCTTAAAAACAATCGCTCTTCTTTGGATATCTTATATCCTTTGACCTGTTCAATTTCATTAAGGAACTCATCCACGATCATATATGCTGAACTTTCGTATAGTTCTTCATATTTCGGCTTCAGCTTTTTGATCGTATGACCGCTTTCCATTCTCTGGATCATCACAACAAAAAATCTGTAAAAGAAACCAAACCCTAGGGCATCCATCGATAATCTTTCCTGAAAATCATATAGTTTTTCACGAATTGTCTGTCCAAGTGGGAAATTTAAATACAGTTGTTCATAAATATTTTCTAAGATAAATAGGCGAATGTTAAACTCATCACCACAAAGAGCCAGTCCTGTATTTGCTTT
>PPYF01370950.1_pt1 | contig 10943 bp, 14 predicted proteins | sample 1559871 | NCBI WGS metagenome assembly PPYF01 (sample SAMN08240021, study PRJNA423297) | Human gut metagenome, whole genome shotgun sequencing project.
CATCAATAATATAAGCCAGCCACACCCCGACCAGCCCTAGCCCCAAATGTAGCCCCAGCAGCCATGAAAACGGCAGGCTAACAATCCACATCACGATAATGCCGCAGATAAAAGGAAAGCGAACGTCGCCGGTAGCATTCAGGCTGCTGATGACAATGATATTGGTCGCCCGCCCTAGTTCCAGCAAGATAGAGAACATAAACAGCCGTTTGGTGAGGGCGATAACATCCTGATTGGCGGTAAACAGTTGCATAATCGGCACGGCGCACAGGTAAATAGCGACGCTTATCGTCAACGCCACCATCAGCCCCAAACGCCAGCTTCGGATCCCCTGCTGATAGGCGGCATCAATTTCCCGCGCCCCCACCGCCCGGCCAATAATAATCTGCGAAGCCTGACCGATGGAGATGGCAAACAGCGCCACAAACTGGCTGATCGTCGAGGCGTAAACTTTAGTGGTGAGCGCTTCTGTCCCCAGCAGGGCGATAATGACGGTCACCACCAGCTGTGACCCGGCGTAAGAGAGGTTTTCTCCCGCCGACGGCAGCCCATAGCGTAAAATCGCCCCCAGCATTTTGCGTGAAAATTGCCGCAGTTTTTGCCAGCGAAACGTGTAGCCAATATATTTTCGCAACATCCACGCCGAGATAAGCATCCCCGCCACGTTCGCAATACAGACAGAAATTCCCACGCCGGTGACACCAAGCCCGAGATAGCTCAGCTTGCCGTACAGAAACTGGTAGTTGAGAACGACGTTAATCACGCTGACCGTAATCGGCACCACCATCGCCTGGCGTACGAAACCGTGGGTACGAAGAATAGGTAGAATGGAAGAATAAAGGGCGATCACCACCGAAATACCGCCAATGATGCGGATAAACGGCGATCCCACGGTGACCAGCGCCTCGCTCAAACCGAGCCAGCGCAGGAAAGTGTCGCCGAGAAGGATAAAAATTAGGCTCATCGCCACGCCGAGGAAGAATGCGACCACCAATCCGTTGGTAATGACCCGCTCCACCCGCTTGAAGCGTTTTGCGCCAAGCAGCTGCGCCACCACAATCTGCACCCCGACGGTGAGAAAACCGTAGAAGATAACCGAGATCGCTAAAACCTGGTTGGCGACACCAGTAGCAGCCACGGCTTCATCCGAATAATGTCCCAGCATAAACACGCTGACGTAGCCCAACATCAACCGCAGCAATTGTTCTACAAATATCGGCCAGGCCAGGGTATATAGCCCTAACTTGACCGGAATCTCCGCGCCTGACATTAATAATAATCTCCCTTTATTCACCCAACGCCCGCATCCAACAGGGGATAATCAACCCTCGACACCGGAGACGTCTATCCGAACGTCGCGCTAGCGTTCAAATTCAGAAAAACGAACGGTAGTTGGAGGAGATTCCGCGGTAAAATCGTGTTATATCCTGAGCCTATCGGGTTTGACTGAACATCTTTGGGGAGTAAATCAATGAAACGTGCATTACCGGCTCTTGCCCTGCTGCTGGCAAGCAGTTACGCGCTGGCGGACGATTGCGCTAACGCCAGCACTCAGGCCGATATCAACGCCTGTGCGGCGAACCAGTATCAGGCTGCCGATAAAAAGCTGAATCAGACCTGGCAGGACGTGCTAAAACGCGCCCAGCCAGCCCAGCGTGAATTGCTGAAGAAAGCGCAAACCGCATGGATTAGCCTGCGCGACGCCGACTGTGCGTTTATCAGCTCAGCCACCGAAGGCGGCAGCATCCAACCGATGATCCACAGTCAGTGTCTGGCCGATAAAACCGAGGAGCGCGAAGCGTATCTGGCTTCTTTATTACAGTGTGAAGAAGGCGATTTGAGCTGCCCGCTGCCGCCGGCAAACTAGCGCACGCGAATTCCGTCGATGATGATCCGCTGGACGTTTTCGACGGTTTGCTGGAAGAAGGCTTCATCGCGCAGCGTTTTACCGGTCACGGCCTCCACCTGGGTGGCGAAATCCGCATAGTGTTGCGTGGTGGCCCAGATCATAAATATCAGATGATGCGGGTCGATGGGGGCAAGCTTTCCGGCGTTAACCCACGCGGCAATAATTGCTGATTTATCCGCGACCAGCGTTTTCAAATCCCCGGTCAGTTCATCCATCACCAACGGCGCGCCCTGCAGCATTTCCAGGCAGAACAGCTTTGATGCCTGCGGATAATCGCGGGAAACTTCGAGCTTCAGACGGATATACTCTTTGATTGCCACCAGCGGCGCTAAATCCTCGCGGAATGCCTTCAGCGGCGCCAGCCAGATATCGAGAATTTGCTGCATCACGGCGACGTAAAGCGCCTCTTTAGACGGGAAATAGTACAGCAGATTGGTTTTGGATACCCCGGCCTGTTCAGCCACCTGCTCGAGGCGCGTACCGTGGATCCCATACTGTGAAAAGGTATTCAGCGCGGCGGTAAGAATGGCCTGTTTCTTTGCGTTCACCGCCTGCGAACGTTTGCCACTCTTCTTTACTGCATCCTGAGCCATGCGCCCTCTCCTTTTTATTTACGGCATCAATACCTATTTTGCGGTCTGCGGGGCAAAAAAGAAACCGCCGGTATTAACCGGCGGCTTAGAGAAACGCTAACCTTTCATTCATCGCTAGCTACCGCGATGACTGCCATGGCTATTCTTTCCTCCTTTTTTGCCCGCTTCTGAGGCGCGTTGAGGATCGTTTTTAAAGTTCCCCCCGCTATGCTGGCCCCCCTTACGACCTGCTTCTGATGCTCTTTCACGGTCTTCGGCAAAATTGCCTGAACCGCCACGATGGTTTGCCATTACTGACCTCCGGTTGAGAGAACGATACAGTGCATTACGTAGATGAAAAGCGTAATCGCCCGCACGGTTGCGCAGGTACCTTTAAGGTTAGTCGTCACCGCGTCGCGCGATGGGAGTTAGTCATACTTTGTCATATTTACCGCCGGGTTTTAGTCCGGCAGACAAGGCTGGCGCCATAATCGATTATTATGGCGCAGGAAAATGGGGATAAAAAAATGTGTCATTATGCGTCAGGGACAATCAGGGAGACTCATTTCAGGATGCCCAGATATTGCCCCTCTTTCATTAGCCTAACTTTGCCCGTGCGCTGGTGAAAAACGATGCGATACGGGCCGTGAATAAACACATCAGCATCGACATTGGACTCCTGCTTAGTTGCCCTCTCACCATTCACCGTCACCCGGTCGCCAAGGCGCGTGACCGTTACATCAAAACCCTGATAAACACGTTGCTTTGCTATCTGTGCATACTGTGCAACCGCCTGTACCGGCATGGAAGAACTTATCGCCAGACTTGCACCCGCCATCACCGCCGCTACCATCAATTTGCTCATTCACCTGCCTTCGTTATTGTCCTGCATTCAGACCGATTCTCGCGTAATCATCGCCCTTGATTGTTGATAACAATCAATCAAATAAATAGTTATCGTTCGGTACTATTTACGGGAATTATCAATATCCCGATTATTTTCACTTAAAAGCGGAGTCTGCTTCGCTCAAATGCTGCACATATCGTCTATTTCATGTGCAAACCGTTCCCTTTTCACCGATTTATTGCTGGCTCGATGCAGCACTCCCCCTAATTGCGACTATGCTTATTAGGGCTTGTTACGTTACCAACCAATTTGACACAGGAGAGTTAAGATGAGTGGAAATGCAAGTGTTCTGGTGCTCTATTATTCGATGTACGGACACATTGAGACGATGGCAAAAGCCGTTGCCGAGGGCGCGAACAAGGTCGATGGCGTAGATGTTGTCATCAAGCGTGTACCAGAAACCATGCAAGCTGAAGCCTTTGCGAAAGCTGGCGGCAAAGCGCAAGCCGTTCCCGTCGCGACCCCGCAGGAACTGGCAAATTACGACGCGATTATCTTTGGTACGCCTACCCGTTTCGGCAACATGGCCGGACAGATGCGGACCTTCCTCGATCAAACCGGTGGCCTGTGGGCGTCCGGTGCGCTGTACGGCAAACTGGCCAGCGTGTTTAGTTCAACCGGGACCGGCGGCGGTCAGGAACAAACCATTACCTCCACCTGGACAACCCTTGCGCACCACGGGATGGTGATTGTTCCTATCGGTTACGCAGCGCAAGAACTGTTTGATATTTCACAGGTTCGTGGCGGTACGCCTTACGGCGCAACGACCATTGCCGGCGCGGACGGTTCACGTCAGCCAAGCCCTGAAGAACTGGCGATCGCTCGCTATCAGGGCGAATACGTGGCGGGACTGGCCGTCAAAATGAAAAGCAAATAAGTTAGGGAGCAAAATATGCCCACACAAGAAGGCAAAGCACATCGTGTAGGTGAATGGGCCAGCTTACGCAACACCTCACCGGAAATCGCCGAAGCGATTTTCGAGCTGGCAAAATACGATGAGAAAGTCGCGGAACAAATCTGGGAAGAAGGCAGCGATGCGGTTCTTGAGCTGGCCTTCAGCAAAACGGATAAAGACGCACTGTTCTGGGGTGAGCAGACCATTGAACGCAAAAACGTTTAATCCATAGCGCCCAATGCGCCGACGCCCGGAAATTCCGGCGTCGGCGTTTTTTATGCCTCACGCGCAGCTACGCCGCCACTCGCCGCTGCCAACGTTTTGCCACCCGCTCCAGCCCAAAGCACAGCAGGTAATAAACCACGCCGATAAAGATAAAGATGGCCGTCGGATAGATCTGCACCCGGTTATTCACCTGCCCCGCCACGGTGGTTAACTCCGGTACGTTCACAATAAACGCCAGCGACGTATCCTTCAAAAGCCCAATGAAAATCCCCACCAGCGACGGCAGCACGTTGCGAAGCGTCTGCGGCAGCAAAATTAAGCGCAGGCTCTGCCCGGCGCTGAACCCCTGAGTTAAAGCGGCTTCAAATTGCCCCTTCGGCAAGGCTTGCAAACCAGCCAGCACCGAGTGCATCACCATAGCCGCGGTAAACCAGGCTAAAGCCAGCGTCACCGTGACCGCGCCCGGCATGTCGCTGCCGGTCAGCATCGGTAGCAAATACCATAGCCAGAAGATGACAAATATCAGCGGAATACCGCGAATAATTTCCGCCCACAGATACAGCAAACGCCGCACGGTGCCAGGAAACCGCCAGGCCACGCAGGCTAACAAAATCCCTAACGGCAGCGCCAGTGCGCCAGCCCCGATCGCCATCATCAGCGTTAGCGCCACGCCGCCGGGTTCGCCCGCCGCCAGCCGCCCCCACAGCAGGTAGTCAAGGTTGTCGTAAATAACTGCCAGATTAGCGTTCATGCTGCATACCTCCTTGTACACCCGCCGCTTCGCTCACCCGTTTTGGCTGGCCGACCGGCTTAGGCCCCAGGCGAGTCAGCAGCAGTCCCAGCGCCACCCCGGTGAACAGATACAGCACGGTGCCCACCGCAAACGCCTCCAGCGCGTGGGCGTTGTAACTCTCAATCTGCCGCACCTGGTAGGTCAGCTCGGCAAAACCGATGCCGCTGGCAAGAGAAGAGAGTTTCATCAGGTTGAGATATTGTCCCACCACCGGTTGCCAGGCGTTTGCCAAACCCTGCGGCAGCAATACGTGGCGCAGTAGTCCCGCGGTAGAAAACCCCTGCGCCAGCGCGGCCTCACGTTGGCCGTTTGGCACGCTCTGCAGCCCGGCGGCCACCTCTTCGACCAGGAATGCTGAGGTAAACACCCCCAGCCCCCACGCCGAGCACAGAAACTCCGGCGTCAGCCACCACACGTTGCCCGGAAGAATTGACCAGTCGTGCGGGTCGTTGACAAAATCACGCAGCCCCTGTGGCAGAAAATTCCATGCGGCAAAGTACCAGAACAGCAGTTGCACCAGCAGCGGAGTATTACGAAATATCGACACCCAGCAGGCGGTGATCCCCTGCCCCAGACGGCCACCGGCCAGACGCAGCAGCAGAAATAGCATTGCCAGCACGCTGGCCAGCACCACGCCGGCCAGCGTCACCCATAGCGTGGTCAGAAAACCGGATAGAATCCATTGCAGAGGCTGCCCGCTGAGCACCCCCTGCCAGTCAAAATGCATCATCACTCGCTCCGATCCTGATGCAGCGGGTCAAGCACCTTCTGCAGAAAACGGACCGCGCGTGGATGCTGCGGACGGGCAAAGAACTCGGCGGGTGACGCCACTTCTAGCACATCGCCACCGTCGATAAACACCACTCGATCCGCAATTTCACGGGCAAACTGCATTTCATGCGTTACCACGATCATGGTGATCCCGCTGTGAGCCAGCGATTTCATCACCTGCAATACTTCGCCGATCATCTCCGGATCCAGAGCCGAGGTTGGCTCGTCAAAGAGAATGATTTGCGGCGAGGAGGCCAGAGCCCGAGCAATCGCCACGCGCTGCTGCTGGCCACCGGACAACTGGGACGGCATAGCGTCCGCTTTTTCCGCTAGCCCCACGCGGTCGAGCAGTTCCCGCGCCCGCGTTTGCGCCCTGTCGCGCTTCCAGCCGTGAACCGACTCCAGCGCCAGCGTGATGTTCTGCGCCGCCGTCAGGTGGGCATACAGGTTAAATTGCTGGAAGACGAAACCAATACGGCTGCGCAGCTGGCGCAGCGCTTTCCCGTTCAGTTGCCGGGTTGGCTTATCATCGACGAGAATTTCGCCGCCGCTCAGGGTTTCCAGCTGATTGATAAGACGAATCAACGTCGATTTCCCCGAGCCGGAAGGCCCGAGGATCGCCACCACTTCGCCGGGATTAATCGTCAAATCGATGCCGTTAAGCACCCGATGACTACCATATTCTTTCACGGCCTGACGGAACACCACGCTGGCGTTGTTCAGATGTGAAAAATCCGCGGCCCTGGCCGCGGAATGAGAGAGTAAAGCCGACAACATATTATTTTGCTTCTATGGTAAAGGAACGTGGCTGCGGGGCTTTGGTCGATGGGCCAAACCAAACATCATAGATTTTTGCCGCTTCACCGGATTTTTCCAGCGCGACCAGCTCGTCGTTTACCGCTTTCAGCAGCGCCGGCTCGCCTTTTTTCACACCCACGCCAATCTCTTCTTTGCTCAGCAATTCCGGCAGAATTTTGAATTTGGCTTTGTCCGGCGCCTCGCCCAGCAGGCCGGCCAGGATAGTGCTGTCCTGAGTGATGGCCTGCACGTTGCCGTTGCGCAGCGCGGTCAATGCCAGCGGAATATCGTCATAGGAGAGCACGCGCGCCTGCGGGAAACGCTGGTGCAGCGTCTGCTCGCCGGTGGTGCCTTTCACCGCGCCAATACGCGCTTTGCTGAAATCATCCAGTTTGTCGCCGCCGCTGGCAGGCACCAGGAACTGCTGCCCGGTCACAAAGTACGGGGTGGAGAAATCAATAACCTGCGCGCGCTCCGGGGTGATGGTGATATCGGCAACAATCAGGTCCGCCTTGCCGGACTGTAACAGCGGGATACGGTTTGCCGGGTTGGTCGCCACCAGCTCGAGCTTCACGCCCAGCGATTTCGCCAGCGCTTTGGCGAAATCCACGTCATAACCCACCAGCTCGTGGGTTTTGGCATCCACGGAACCAAACGGCGGGTTGGCGTCAAAGGTGGCAACCTTTACCACGCCTTTGGCTTTGATATCCGCCAGTTGGTCTGCCTGTGCGGTGAATGTGGCGAGCCCGGTTGCCGTCAGGCCCACCAGCAGTGCGAGTTGTGTGAGAGTCTGTTTTGTCTTTGCCATAATTTTCTCGATACCCTGTTTTTGTATTGTCTTTTTACGCTCCCACACAGTCCTGAGCGGAACAAATAACGATTCGTTATTCCTTATAACAAAAAAGGTTATTACCAAAGTAATTGTTATTTAAAGGTAAAATCTAACCAATACCGGTAACTTATACGCAAAAATCACCATTGCTTCGACCGATTTCGCATTTGCAAAAACAATGGATTTACTGCTGAAATAGAGAGGGCTGATGTAAGTAACCAAGTATGATTTCACGATGCGATTGTTTCTCATCGTTACCAGCGGAAACAATAATCAGCAAGCGTCATCGACGGCAAGCAACCTATGATGAACCCGGCAAAAAAGTAGGGTTTCCCCCTGTTACTTGAACGTTATGGATGATCAAAATGCTTAAATTTACCCGCACCGCTTTATTGGTTGCCACGCTGGCTGGCGCTACCTTCGCATCTCAAGCTGCTACCACCACCCCCGCACCATCACAAGACCCGATTGTTCAGCACCTGAAGCTGAGCGATGCTCAGGTTTCCAAAATCAACAGCCTGCACGATCAGATGGTCAAAAACGTCAAAGGTATCTCGCTGAAAGATGTTAAAGACGGGATGATCATAGACATGATCCAGTCCGGTAAATGGGATGAGAGCGGCGTTAAGAAACAGCTTTCTGCATTCAGTAACGTTGACCAGCAGGTCCGCTATTACAAAGTGAAGTACTACTTTGATCTGAGCCAGGTGCTGACGCCAGAACAGCGTAAGCAGGTGCAGAGCGATATCGCACAGGCTGCAGCCGAATAAGTTTCCGCATTAACGCGGTGGCGAAATCCACCGCGTTTCACACAGCAGCGTCCAGTTATTCCCTCAAGGAACAATAGATACAATCCCAGCGTCGTTCATTCCCTTTCCTCACTGCCATATAGTTTCCCTCAAGTCATAACCACTGAAGGAAACAACCATGAAATCGAAATCTGTCATCGTCACCGGCGCTTCAAGCGGTATTGGGTTTGCCATCGCTCAGGCCTTTCTGAGCCGGGGTGACAACGTGGTGGCCAATGCCCGTACTCGTCAGGATCTGGAGAAAGCGGCAGAAGAATGGGGTTCACCAGAAAATTTGCTGCTGGTCGCCGGTGATATTGCGCTGCCCGACACCGCAGAAACCCTGTTCACCGAGGCCGAGGCGCGTTTTGGACAAGTCGATATTCTGGTCAACAACGCCGGGGTATTCATTTCCAGACCGGTCGCCGACTATACCGAGCACGATGTCGAAACCATGCTGGCCGTCAATATGAAGGGATTTTTCTACCCCGCTCAAAAGGCGGCAGAGCATATGCGCGCCCATGGCGGCGGTCATATCATGGCGATTACCGCGGCCATTGCCATGCAGCCTAATATCGATGTTCCCGCCCTGCTCCCTGTCATGGTGAAAGGTGGGCTTAATCATGCGGTGAAAGGTCTGGCGCTGGAACTGGCCGATGCGGGGATCATGGTCAACGCCATTGCCCCCGGGATTATCGCGACCCCGATGCACTCGCAGGATCCGCAAACTCTGGAAGCGCTAAAAAACATGGCGCCGACGCATCAGGTTGGTAACGTGCAGGATATCGTCAATGCCGTGATGTATCTGGCCGACTCGCAGTTCGTCACCGGCACCATTATGGCAGTGGACGGCGGTTCAACCGCGGGCAAGTGGTAATCCGGGGGAAATATGCCTTACATCAATATTAAAATCACCGATGAAAAGGTCACTGCACGGCAAAAACAGCAGTTGATTGAAGGGGCTACGCTATTGCTTGAACAGGTGTTGAATAAGCCACGGTCCACGACGTATGTGGTCATCGATGAGATCAATACCGACAACTGGGGCGTGGGGGGCGAGACCGTCACCGCGCTGCGCCTTAAAGCGGGGTCGCCATCACCCCAGGTGTGACTCTCGTCGCTCGTCGTATATCATGACATACGCCCCGCCCGTCGTTAAGGACACCGAACAACTATGACGCAGCGTTTGAACGACATCATGATCAGCAGTATCGATCTGTTTTGCCTTGCCGCAGAGCACCAGAGCTTCACCGTTGCAGCCCAGGCCGCAGGCATTTCCCCTGCGGCCGTCAGCAAAACCATCTCGCGACTGGAAGAGCGTCTGGGTATTCCGCTGTTTATCCGCTCCACCCGGCAGGTCAGGCTGACCGATGCCGGGCGGCAATATGCAGCACAGTGCCGCGCAGCGATGACCTTACTGCACAACGCAGAGCTACAGGCAACCGGAAAGCAGGAAGCCCCTTCCGGCACCGTGCGTATCAGCTTGCCTGCCGCCTACGCGCACTGGCGGCTATTTCCCCTGATCCCCCTGTTTCAGCAACGATACCCTCTGGTTAAACTGGAATTTCACGTCAGCAACCGCTGCGTCAACTTCTCGCGTGATGATTACGATTTGGCTATCCGCGGCAACGAACTGGACGACTCCAGCCTGATTGCCCGTAAACTGGAAGATGCCGAACTGCTGATGGTGGCCTCTCCCGGCTATCTGCGACAACATCCGCCGCTGAAGAGCCTTGACTGTCTCTCATCGCATCAGTGTATTCAGTTTGTGCTGCCCGGCAGCGGGCGACAGGCGGGATGGCTGGTACGCATCGGCGAAAAACGCAAAGAAATAACCCTGAAGGGCAATTTGCTCTGTTCGGAGGATTATCTGGCGGGAGTTTCGCTGGCGAAACATGGTGCTGGGATTTATCAGATATATCGTTTTGTTGTCGCTGACGCGCTGGAACGTAATGAATTACAAGAAGTATTGCCTGAAATGAATCGCGCAACACGCCCCTTCTATCTGGTTTACCCGCAAGCCCAGCATATGCCACACAGAATTCGGGTATTCATTGAGTTTATTATCGACAATCTGCGGCAGACTGAGTCTGCTATCGTTGGGCGGGCATAAAACGCACCGCCTAGCCCTGAGTCTCTCTCCCAGGGCCGGGCAGTTCTCATCAGCCAATGACGCCGTTCAGCCACTGGTGCAGGTTTTCCACCGACAGCTGTGCCGGGGCACGGTCGGTTGGCTGCCCCTGTTTGATGATCAGCAGCGTCGGCAACCCGCGTACGCCAAGGCGGGTGGCCAGCTCCTGATGCAGGTCGGCATCCAGATAGCGGGTTTCCAGCGGCGCAATCTGCCGCGCGAGTTTCTCATGCGCCAGCAGTTGCCAAAGCTTGCGGCAATGCACGCAACGCTCGGCACCGACAAACAGCAATATCGTGCTTTCACTCACCAAATCATCCGC
>PPYF01547165.1_pt1 | contig 10942 bp, 6 predicted proteins | sample 1559871 | NCBI WGS metagenome assembly PPYF01 (sample SAMN08240021, study PRJNA423297) | Human gut metagenome, whole genome shotgun sequencing project.
AAATCAAAGAGTTAATTTTGCTTCGACTAAGAATCCGCTTGAATATCCGGATTTTCTGGAAGTACAATTGAAGTCATTCCAAGACTTTCTACAACTAGACACCCCGCCCGAGAAGCGTAAGAACGAGGGATTGTATAAAGTATTTGCTGAAAACTTCCCCATTGCCGATACAAGAAATAATTTTGTTCTTGAGTTTTTGGACTATTATATTGATCCGCCGCGTTATACCATTGATGATTGTATAGAGCGTGGGCTTACTTATAGTGTCCCTTTGAAAGCGAAACTCAAGCTCTACTGTACCGACCCTGATCATGAGGATTTCGATACGGTGATTCAGGATGTGTTCCTCGGTCCGATTCCTTACATGACAGATAAAGCTACTTTTGTCATTAATGGTGCCGAGCGTGTAGTTGTGTCTCAGCTTCATCGTTCTCCAGGTGTATTTTTCGGTCAGAGTGTTCATGCTAATGGTACGAAGCTTTACTCGGCACGTATTATTCCGTTCAAGGGTTCATGGATTGAGTTTGCTACCGACATCAATAATGTGATGTACGCATACATCGATCGAAAGAAAAAATTGCCTGTAACAACGCTGTTGAGAGCGATAGGCTTCGAAAATGATAAAGATATTCTTGAGATTTTTAACTTGGCAGAAGATGTTAAGGTGAATAAGACAAATCTTAAGAAGGTAGTAGGCCGCAAGTTGGCTGCACGTGTATTGAAAACTTGGATTGAAGATTTCGTTGATGAAGATACCGGTGAGGTTGTTTCTATCGAGCGTAATGAGGTAGTTATCGACCGTGAGACTGTCATTGAGGAAGAACATATCAATGAGATTATCGATTCGGGTGTCCAGAATATCTTGATTCATAAGGATGAGCCGAATCAATCTGATTATTCTATTATATATAATACTCTGCAGAAGGACCCGAGTAACTCGGAAAAGGAGGCAGTGCTTTATATTTATCGTCAGTTGCGTAATGCAGATCCTGCTGATGATGCAAGTGCACGTGAGGTTATTAATAACCTGTTCTTCTCAGAGAAGAGATATGACCTTGGTGATGTAGGTCGTTACAGAATCAATAAAAAGTTGAACTTGACGACGGATATGGACGTACGTGTCCTCACCAAAGAAGATATTATTGAAATCATCAAATATCTGATTGAATTGATTAATTCAAAGGCGGATGTGGATGATATTGACCACTTGAGCAATCGTCGTGTGCGTACGGTAGGCGAACAGTTGTCTAACCAATTTGCTGTTGGTTTGGCACGTATGTCACGTACTATCCGTGAACGTATGAATGTTCGTGATAATGAGGTGTTTACCCCGATTGACTTGATCAATGCGAAGACGATTTCTTCTGTGATCAATTCTTTCTTTGGAACGAATGCATTATCGCAATTTATGGACCAGACAAACCCGTTGGCGGAAATTACTCACAAACGCCGTATGTCGGCTTTAGGTCCTGGTGGTCTTTCTCGTGAACGTGCCGGATTTGAGGTTCGTGACGTTCATTACACGCATTATGGTCGTCTTTGCCCGATTGAAACGCCGGAAGGTCCGAATATTTGATTCCGTTCCTTGAACATGACGATGCTAACCGTGCGTTGATGGGATCGAACATGATGCGTCAGGCAGTTCCTTTGTTGAGAAGTGAAGCTCCTATTGTAGGAACCGGTATCGAGCGTCAGCTGGTTAGGGATTCACGTACGCAGATTACGGCGGAAGGTGACGGTGTGATTGATTACGTAGATGCAACCACTATCCGTATTTTGTATGATCGTACGGAAGATGAAGAGTTTGTAAGTTTTGAATCGGCTCTGAAAGAATATAGAATTCCTAAATTCCGCAAGACTAACCAGAATATGACTATTGACCTTCGTCCGATCTGCAACAGAGGTGACAGGGTAACAAAAGGCCAGATATTGACGGAGGGTTATTCTACTGAGAACGGTGAATTGGCATTGGGTAAGAATTTGCTTGTTGCTTATATGCCGTGGAAAGGTTATAACTATGAGGATGCCATCGTATTGAACGAACGTGTGGTTCGTGAAGATTTGCTGACTTCTGTCCATGTAGAGGAATACTCGTTGGAAGTTCGTGAGACAAAACGTGGTATGGAGGAATTGACTTCTGATATTCCTAATGTGAGTGAAGAAGCAACTAAAGATCTTGACGAAAACGGTATTGTGCGTATTGGTGCACGTATTCAGCCGGGTGATATCATGATCGGAAAGATTACTCCGAAGGGAGAATCAGATCCTTCACCGGAAGAAAAATTGCTTCGTGCTATTTTCGGTGATAAAGCCGGTGACGTGAAAGATGCTTCTTTGAAAGCTTCTCCTTCATTGAAAGGTGTGGTGATCGATAAAAAACTCTTTTCTCGCGTAATCAAGAACCGTAGTTCCAAGTTGGCAGATAAGGCTTTACTTCCTAAAATCGATGACGAATTCGAAGGTAAAGTATCTGATCTGAAACGTATCTTGGTGAAGAAGTTGATGACGCTGACTGAAGGTAAAGTTTCTCAGGGGGTCAAAGACTATTTGGGTGCTGAAGTTATTGCCAAAGGTTCTAAGTTTAGTGCTTCCGATTTTGACTCACTTGATTTTACATCTATCCAGCTGAGTAATTGGACAAGTGACGAACACACTAATAGTATGATTCGTGACTTGGTGATGAATTATATTAAGAAGTATAAAGAACTGGATGCCGAACTGAAACGTAAGAAGTTTGCTATCACGATCGGTGATGAGCTTCCTGCCGGTATTATCCAGATGGCTAAAGTATATATTGCTAAGAAACGTAAGATCGGTGTAGGTGATAAGATGGCGGGTCGTCACGGTAACAAGGGTATTGTTTCACGTGTTGTACGCCAGGAGGACATGCCGTTCCTTGAAGATGGAACTCCGGTTGATATTGTTTTGAATCCGTTGGGTGTACCTTCACGTATGAATATCGGACAGATATTTGAAGCTGTTCTCGGACGTGCCGGAAAAACGCTGGGTGTGAAGTTTGCAACTCCTATCTTTGATGGTGCTACCATGGAAGATCTCGATGAGTGGACAGACAAGGCCGGTTTGCCTCGTTACTGTAAGACTTATCTTTGTGATGGTGGTACCGGTGAACAATTCGACCAGCCGGCAACTGTTGGTGTGACTTATATGTTGAAACTCGGTCACATGGTTGAAGATAAGATGCATGCTCGTTCTATCGGTCCGTACTCGCTCATAACTCAGCAACCTTTGGGTGGTAAAGCTCAGTTTGGTGGTCAGCGTTTCGGAGAAATGGAGGTTTGGGCACTCGAAGGTTTCGGTGCAGCGCATATTCTTCAGGAAATTTTGACGATTAAGTCAGATGATGTTGTAGGACGTTCCAAAGCCTATGAAGCGATTGTGAAGGGCGAACCTATGCCGCAACCCGGTATTCCGGAATCTCTGAACGTGTTGTTGCACGAGTTGAGAGGTTTAGGATTAAGCATCAACCTGGAATAATTATTTAGTTGAAAGTTGATAATTGATGCTGGAGTGATTCTGCTTTCAATTATCAATCTTCAACTTTCAACTTTCAACTTTTAATTTTCAACTATATTATAGTATGGCTTTTAGAAAAGAAAATAAGACGAAGAGCAATTTCTCGAAAATCTCTATCGGTTTGGCTTCTCCGGAGGAAATCCTTGAGAATTCGAGTGGTGAAGTATTAAAGCCTGAAACCATTAACTACCGTACGTACAAACCGGAACGTGATGGCTTGTTCTGTGAGCGTATCTTTGGTCCTATCAAAGATTACGAATGCCATTGTGGTAAGTACAAACGTATCCGTTATAAAGGGATTGTGTGTGACCGTTGCGGTGTGGAAGTTACAGAAAAGAAAGTGCGTCGTGAACGGATGGGACATATCCAGTTGGTTGTGCCGGTGGCTCACATCTGGTATTTCCGTTCGCTTCCTAATAAGATAGGTTACTTGCTGGGATTGCCTACCAAGAAACTCGATTCCATTATTTATTATGAGCGTTATGTTGTTATTCAGCCGGGTATAAAGGCGGAAGATGGCATAGCTGAATATGATTTGCTTTCAGAGGAGGAATATCTGGATATTCTGGATACACTTCCGAAAGAAAATCAGTATCTGGAAGATACAGACCCGAATAAATTCATCGCCAAGATGGGTGCAGAGGCTATCTATGACTTGTTGGCCCGTCTGGATCTGGACGCGTTGTCGTATGAATTGCGCCATCGTGCCGGAAACGATGCTTCACAGCAGCGTAAGAACGAGGCGTTGAAACGTCTGCAGGTTGTAGAATCATTCCGTGCATCACGTGGACGCAACAAACCGGAATGGATGATCGTACGTATCGTACCGGTTATTCCGCCTGAACTTCGTCCGTTGGTTCCGTTGGATGGTGGTCGTTTTGCTACTTCTGATTTGAATGACTTGTATCGTCGTGTCATTATTCGTAATAACCGTTTGAAACGTCTGATCGAGATCAAGGCTCCCGAAGTAATTTTGCGTAATGAAAAACGTATGCTTCAGGAATCGGTGGATTCACTGTTCGACAACTCACGTAAATCAAGTGCTGTTAAGACAGATGCTAACCGTCCGTTGAAATCATTGTCAGACAGTTTGAAAGGTAAGCAAGGACGTTTCCGTCAGAATCTGCTCGGTAAGCGTGTTGACTACTCTGCTCGTTCGGTAATCGTTGTAGGTCCCGAGTTGAAAATGGGTGAATGCGGTATTCCTAAGTTGATGGCTGCAGAACTTTACAAACCGTTTATCATACGTAAATTGATTGAACGCGGTATTGTGAAGACCGTAAAATCCGCGAAGAAGATTGTTGACCGCAAGGAACCGGTGATCTGGGATATTCTTGAGCATGTAATGAAAGGACATCCGGTATTGCTGAACCGTGCACCGACGCTTCACCGTCTGGGTATTCAGGCGTTCCAGCCGAAGATGATTGAAGGTAAAGCTATCCAGTTGCATCCGCTTGCTTGTACGGCATTTAATGCCGACTTCGACGGTGACCAGATGGCGGTTCACTTGCCTTTAAGTAATGAAGCTATTCTTGAAGCACAAATGTTGATGCTTCAATCACATAATATTCTGAATCCGGCCAATGGTGCTCCTATCACTGTGCCTGCACAGGATATGGTTCTTGGTTTGTATTATATTACCAAGTTGCGTACCGGTGCTAAAGGTGAAGGTTTGACTTTCTACGGACCGGAAGAGGCATTGATTGCGTATAACGAGGGTAAGGTGGATATCCATGCTCCGGTAAAAGTAATCGTGAAGGATGTTGACGAGAATGGTAATATTGTGGATGTAATGCGTGAGACTTCTGTCGGACGTGTTATTGTGAACGAGATTGTTCCGCCTGAAGCTGGCTATATCAATACGATTATCTCTAAGAAATCGCTTCGTGATATTATTAGTGATGTAATTAAGGTGTGTGGTGTGGCGAAGGCTGCCGATTTCCTTGACGGAATCAAGAACCTCGGTTATCAGATGGCCTTCAAGGGCGGTCTGTCATTCAACTTGGGTGATATTATTATCCCGAAAGAGAAAGAGACACTGGTTCAAAAGGGGTATGACGAAGTAGAGCAGGTGATCAATAACTATAATATGGGTTTCATTACCAACAACGAACGTTACAATCAGGTTATTGATATTTGGACACATGTCAACTCGGAGTTGTCTAATATTCTGATGAAGACTATTTCTTCTGACGATCAGGGCTTTAACTCTGTATACATGATGCTTGATTCGGGTGCCCGTGGTTCTAAGGAGCAGATTCGTCAGTTGTCTGGTATGCGTGGTTTGATGGCTAAACCGCAGAAAGCCGGTGCAGAGGGTGGTCAGATTATTGAAAACCCGATTTTGTCGAACTTTAAAGAGGGACTTTCGGTGTTGGAGTATTTTATCTCTACCCACGGTGCTCGTAAAGGTTTGGCTGATACGGCGTTGAAGACTGCTGATGCCGGTTATTTGACTCGTCGTCTGGTAGATGTTTCACACGATGTTATTATTAATGAAGAAGACTGTGGAACTCTTCGTGGATTGGTTTGTACGGACTTGAAGAATAACGATGAAGTTATTGCTACTCTGTATGAACGTATACTCGGACGTGTATCTGTACATGATATAATTCATCCTACTACAGGCGAATTATTGGTTGCCGGTGGGGATGAAATTACAGAAGATATCGCTAAGAAGATTCAGGAATCTCCGATTGAAAGTGTTGAAATCCGTTCGGTGTTGACTTGTGAATCTAAGAAAGGTGTATGTGCTAAATGTTATGGACGTAACCTTGCAACGAGCCGCATGGTTCAGAAAGGTGAAGCTGTCGGTGTAATCGCTGCCCAGTCAATTGGTGAGCCGGGTACACAGTTGACATTGCGTACGTTCCATGCCGGTGGTACAGCCGCCAATATTGCAGCTAATGCGAGCATTGTAGCTAAAAATGCCGCTCGTCTGGAATTCGATGAGCTCCGCACGGTTGACATTGTTGATGAGATGGGTGAATCTGCGAAAGTGGTAGTAGGCCGTTTGGCTGAAGTACGTTTTGTGGATGTAAACACTAATATTGTTCTGTCTACTCATAACGTTCCTTACGGTTCGACATTGTATGTATCGGATGGCGATGTGGTTGAAAAGGGTAAGCTGATTGCTAAGTGGGACCCGTTCAATGCCGTTATTATCACGGAAGCTACCGGTAAGATTGAATTTGAGAGTGTTGTTGAGAATGTCACTTATAAGGTTGAATCGGATGAAGCGACCGGACTTCGTGAAATCATCATCATTGAGTCTAAGGATAAGACAAAAGTGCCTTCGGTTCATATTCTTACTGAAGATGGCGATCTGATCCGTACTTATAACTTACCTGTAGGTGGACACGTTATTGTTGAAAACGGACAGAAAGTGAAAGCTGGTGAGGTTATTGTCAAGATACCGCGTGCTGTAGGTAAGGCCGGTGATATTACCGGTGGTCTTCCCCGTGTTACGGAGCTTTTCGAAGCGCGTAATCCGTCGAATCCTGCCGTTGTATCAGAAATCGATGGTGAGGTTACGATGGGTAAGATTAAACGTGGTAACCGTGAGATCATCGTTACATCTAAGACCGGTGAGGTTAAGAAGTATCTCGTGGCCCTATCTAAGCAAATTCTGGTACAGGAGAACGACTATGTGCGTGCTGGTACTCCGCTATCGGATGGTGCTATTACTCCGGCAGACATTTTGGCAATTAAAGGTCCTACGGCAGTGCAGGAATATATTGTGAACGAAGTTCAGGATGTATACCGTCTGCAAGGTGTGAAGATCAATGATAAGCATTTCGAAATAATCGTTCGTCAGATGATGCGTAAGGTGGAAATTGACGAGCCGGGAGATACGCGTTTCCTTGAACAGCAGGTTGTGGATAAACTTGAGTTTATGGAAGAAAACGATCGTATCTGGGGTAAGAAAGTGGTCGTTGATGCCGGTGATTCTCAGAATATGCAGCCGGGTCAGATTGTTACTGCCCGCAAGTTGCGTGATGAAAACAGTATGTTGAAACGTCGTGACTTGAAACCGGTTGAAGTACGTGATGCCATTGCGGCTACATCTACGCAGATACTCCAAGGTATCACGCGTGCTGCATTGCAGACTTCCAGCTTTATGTCGGCAGCATCTTTCCAGGAGACTACGAAAGTGTTGAATGAGGCTGCTATCAATGGTAAGATCGATAAGCTCGAAGGAATGAAAGAGAACGTTATTTGCGGTCATTTAATTCCGGCAGGTACAGGTCAGCGTGAATTTGACAAGGTTATTGTCGGCTCAAAAGAGGAGTATGATCGTATCTTGGCAAACAAGAAGACTGTGCTTGATTATAATGAAGTAGAATAAGAATACCGAATTGGTTATTATAAAAAGAAGGGGCAATCACTGTAATAGTGGCTGCTCCTTTGTTTTAATAACTGTTTTTCAGTTTTGTTTTACCTCCTTCACCGCATTCACCTTTTTGGTGTAATACCTTTTCCATCGGCTTTGTAGGGTGAAGGGTCACTCTTTTTGAGGTGAATTGTTTAACCGGTGTACCCGGTACACATTTCCCCATTTTGTATGTTTTCGGACAACTCCTGCCGTTGCTAATATCTGGCTGAAATGATTCGGATTTGCACCCCGCATGGCCGTCGGATTGTGACGTTGTAATGTTTGGAAAATCTCGGCGGCCGATAGCAGTTCATAAGTATCTTCTTCAAAAGCCGGTCGGAAACAATTGCGAAGTACTTCTTCAGCCAATGTCTGACGATAGAACGAAAGATTGTGTTGCTGGATTTGTTGTTCTTCTTCTTTATTGAAGAAGTAACGCCTGTCTGCCATGAGCTCTGCTTTTAATTGGGCATAGATCTGCGAATGCTCAATCCCCTCCAGATTAATGGCTTGCTTCACTTCAATGCAAATATATCTTCGGCTACCGCTTGGGTCTGTTAATAAATCCATACGATTGGATGTGCCGATAAATGAGGCGATACGGGGAAGTAGACGGTAACTTTTTTGATGTGGTTTCCGGAGATTCAGTGTAGACAGTTGCATTAGGTTTTTAAGCTGTGGCATTTGGACGAGTGAGTATCGGTCGAATTCATCCAGGTTTATAAGAGCCATTTCTGCCAGTTTCCGTTCGGCATCTCCTTGTGAGGTGAGCGAAAATTTTTCGGTGTAATAGCGATGAAGGCAAGGGGGGGGGCAAACCTTTGCAAAAGGTAGATTTCAGATGTCCCTGTTCGCTGCTGACAAGGATGGGAACTACACAATTTGCATGTACTTGTTCCTTTCCGGTCCATTGAGCTACAACTGCCAGCATCCAGGTGTGAAAACTTTTGATCCATATGGGTGATGTCGATACGCGCTGCGCCAGATCGGTGAGTCGGTCGTGACCATCTCATTCGGGGAGTTCTTTCATATAAAGTTGTAATGGGTGATACGAAGGTATGCGTGTGGAGAGTAGATAGCGGTTTAAATCCCGATCCCAGCATTTGATGCCTATTGTACGGGCATCCATACAAAGTGTATTCATTTCCCGTTGCCCGATCGGTGTGAATGCCGGGTCGGAAGAACTGTTTGGCCGGAATTCTGTCTCTTCTGTCAGCAAGTTATAACGAAAGTCATACTGCATTAATAAATAGTTTTGAAGTGCTTCGCTCGCTTCCTGCTCTTGGACCATCGTTTTGTTTTCGATTCTTCTTTTTTGCCCTGTTTTTGTCTCATTGTTTGTTACTTTCCGATTCCACCGGAAGAAAATAACCTGGTAAATGCTTTGTTTCCTGCTTGTATTTACCTACTTTTGCATGAGAGTTATTAGCGTTTCACAATTGTGAGAAATTCGTCTCTCAATAATGAAACGTGCGTCTCTCATTTGTGAAAAACACGTCTCATAATTGTGAAACGATAATGTTTCCGGTGAGATTTTATGATTATCCTTAAAGAGAATACCGTTTATGGCAGTAGAATTTGAGTTTGCTCCGGTGCCGATGCCTTCAGGACGCCCGAAGAAATTACGTTACTATCCCCGCGTTGTAAATCGTCGCACAGTTTCGACTCCCGACATTGTGAAAGAAATTGAAATGGCTTGTACATTGACAAGAACCGATGTGGTGCTGTGCTTGATGCATTGAACCGTTCGTTGGTAGGCTGGTTGAAAGATGGATGGCGTGTTCATATCGATGGTATCGGATATTTTGATGTATCTTTGACTGCTCCGGAAACGCGAAATCCGAAGGATACCAGAGCTTCGAGCGTGAAATTTAAGAATGTTAACTTTCGTGCCGATAAAGAATTGCGTTACCGGGTGGCCGAACTGAAAGCTGAACGCTCAAAGGCCGGAAGCCATTCGGCTCATTTGTCGGAAATAGAGATAGATATGAAATTGACAGAGTTTTTTAGTGAGAACAGTATATTGGTCCGTCGCGATATCGAAAAAATCTGCCAAATGACACGTGTTACCGCTGGACGTTGTTTGAAGCGGTTGCAGGAAGAGAAGAAATTGAAGAATATCAATACCAAGCAGCAACCGGTATACGTTCCCGTACCCGGACATTACCGGACTTCATTGGAACGGTAGTCTCTTTCACCCTGAATCTCTTTACCACAGCCGGTTACAGTGAGAATGGTGAAAGCGATGAAGGGAGATAAAAACATGGAAATACTCACTATAAATAAAAAATAAATATATTATTATGGAAAATCAGAATCCAAACAATCAGTTGCAGATAGAATTGAAAGAAGAAGTAGCTCAAGGCACTTATGCCAATTTGGCTATCATTACTCATTCCAGTTCAGAGTTTATTCTCGACTTTGTACGCGTGATGCCCGGGATACCGAAAGCCGGAGTTCAATCGCGTGTTGTTTTGGCACCCGAACATGCCAAACGACTGCTTCGTGCATTGGAAGAAAATATTGGTAAATATAGGCGGGACTGGATACATGGGTATTGATGTATTGTAAAGCTTTACGATATGATCATGTCTGTGGATTTTTTAGCGAAAGAGGGGAATGGTACTTATATAGCGCTATTCCCTTTTTCTTTTATTGACAGTGAATTGATTATGAAAGCGTTTTTCTAAAAATAATCATATAACTCATTGTGTTTTCAAATATTATTCGTATTTTTGCAGCCCAAAATGTATAGTTACGAAATTAATATAACAATAATATAAATTAAAAACAATTTGAAATGCCTACAATTCAGCAATTAGTAAGAAAAGGACGCGAAGTGCTGGTGGAGAAAAGTAAATCTCCGGCCCTTGATTCATGTCCTCAAAGACGTGGCGTTTGCGTGAGAGTGTATACAACCACTCCGAAGAAACCGAACTCTGCAATGCGTAAAGTTGCCCGTGTACGTTTGACTAACCAAAAAGAGGTTAACTCATACATTCCGGGAGAAGGACACAACTTGCAGGAACACTC
>PPYF01028730.1_pt1 | contig 10939 bp, 8 predicted proteins | sample 1559871 | NCBI WGS metagenome assembly PPYF01 (sample SAMN08240021, study PRJNA423297) | Human gut metagenome, whole genome shotgun sequencing project.
GGCAGACCTTCCTGAGCTTGCCGATCTCGGAAGGCACGTGCAGACCTTTCGTCATGGCCTCCTACCTTTCTTTCGGGCCTTTCGGCCGAATCTCTCAGCGCCCTTCCGTAACGGGCGCTGCTTGCTGACAGCTCTAGTTATATCCAAATTCCACCCGCAATTCCACCTCGCCCCCGAACGGTCAACAAAGTGCGATGAACGGTATATCGCATGTGATTCCCCCATGATGTACTTCGGCGTTCTAAAGTAACTTTTCTAAGGTAAACGCTCTTTTTTCTTAAAAACCATTTGCGATTGCGTCTCTAAACTTTTGATTCAGAATTGCATAGCTAAATCGGTTTTATGTATATAAATGATGTTTGTTTACGTTTCCGCCTGCATTCAATGATATTCAGCTATCCATCATTCTTATTCACACTTACGTACCAGTTGAGTGAGGATATAGACCGCTTGCAGACGAGCAGGGCGTCAGTCCTATGACTCGTCAGCGTAAGAAGTAGGTAAAGATACCGTTCACGCGATACGTTCGTGCCAGCGGTCGACTAAATTGAGACAATAGTGAATAAGAGTTAGGCTACCGTCCCCTACGGGGACTGAACGGACAGATGCATATGCCGAGCAAAATCGAAAAGAAGCAAGCCGCCGCAAAGCTGCGCAAGCCGCCGCGCGACTTCTCGTACACGCAAAACCGAGAGCTTAGCTGGCTGCGCTTTAACAACCGCGTGCTTGACGAAGCCTTCGATGAGACCGTTCCGCTGTTCGAGCGTCTAAAGTTCGTGTCGATTTTCGAGTCTAACCTCGACGAGTTTCTCATGGTGCGCGTGGGCGGCCTGTCCGATCTGGCAGAGCTCAAAAAACAGCCTGTCGACAACAAGAGCAATATGACCGCCTCCGAACAGGTCGATGCTGTCATGGCCGAAATGCCCGGGCTCCTTACTCGTTGGGAATCCATCTTTAAGAGCATCGAAGGCAAGCTCGACACCTTGGGCGTTCACCGCGCCCGCATCGATTCGCTTACGCCCGAGGAGCGCACCTTCGTAACCCGCTACTTCCAGGCCTACGTGTCGCCGGTCATCTCGCCGCTGGTCATCGATCCGCGCCACCCCTTCCCCAACCTGCGCAACGGCGCGCTCTATCTGGCCTGTGGTCTGGACGGCGCCACCGACGAGGAGAGCCTGCTGGGCCTTATCGAGATTCCCGCCTCGATGAACCGCGTGGTCGAGATTCCCTCGCCCACCGGCACCTACTCCTACATCTTGCTCGAGGACGTCATTCTCGCCTGCCTGGACAGCTGCTTTGGCTCCTATAAGCCGCTGGATCGTGCGCTGATCCGCGTCACCCGCAACGCCGACATCGATCCGGACGGCGAGGGCGTCGAAGAGGAAGAGGACTACCGCCAGCACATGAAGCGCATCCTCAAGAAGCGCCTGCGCCTGCAGCCGGTAGTGCTCGCCGTCTCGGGGTCGCTCGAGAAGGCGACGCTCAAGACTATCCGCAAGGCGCTCGAGCTCTCGCGTCGCTCGGTCTTTACCTGCGATATCCCGCTCGACCTGGGCTACGTCTTTGGCATTGAGGGCAAGATTCCCGAGCACCTGCGCAACGAGCTGCTCTTTACGCCGTTTAAGCCGCAGCCCAACCCCAACATCGACATGACCCGCTCCATCCGCGAACAGGTGCTGCAGGGCGACAAGCTGCTCTTTTATCCCTACGAGGCCATGAACCCCTTCCTGGATCTGGTGCACGAGGCCGCCTACGACCCCGAGTGCATCTCGCTGCGCATCACGCTCTACCGCGTGGCCAAGCAGAGCCGCCTGTGCGAGTCGCTGATCGATGCTGCCGAGAACGGCAAAGAGGTCACGGTGCTCATGGAACTTCGTGCCCGCTTTGACGAGCAGAACAACATCGAGTGGGCCGAGCGTCTGGAAGAGGCGGGCTGCACCGTCATCTATGGTTCCGAGGGCTTTAAATGCCACTCAAAGATCTGCCAGCTCACCTATCGCGAGGGCATGGCGCTCACCCGCCTCACGCTTTTGGGCACCGGCAACTTTAACGAGAAGACGGCCAAACTCTACAGCGACTTTATGCTCATGACAGCCCATCCCGGCATCGGTGAAGACGCCAACCTGTTCTTCCGCAATCTGTCGCTGGGCAACCTGCGCGGCGACTACCGCTTCCTGGGTGTGGCGCCCGTCGGACTGAAACCGCTCATCATGCGCGGGCTTGACCGCGAGATCCAGCGCGCCCTTGCCGGCGAGCCCGCCCGCGTGTTCTTTAAGCTCAACTCGCTGACCGACCGCGAGGTTATCGACAAGATCGCCGAGGCATCGTGTGCCGGCGTGCGCGTAGACATGATCATCCGCGGCATCTCGTGCCTCAAGCCCGGTGTTCCGGGCAAGACCGAGAACGTGCATGTCCGCTCCATCGTCGGACGCTTTTTGGAGCACGCGCGCGTCTATGCTTTCGGCGTGGACTCGGACATGATTTACCTGAGCTCGGCAGACATGATGACGCGCAACACCGAGCACCGCGTGGAGATCGCCTTCCCCGTGCTCGACCCCACCTGCCGCGCCCTAGTGCACGAGTACATGGGCATGCAGCTGCGGGACAACGTGAAGGCCCGCAGCCTCACGAGCGACGGCACCTGGGTCCCCGTGGAGCGTGCAGAGGGTGAGAAACCCTTCAACTCGCAGGAAGCCCTGCTGGAGCGTGCCTATCGCAACGCCGAGGCCGCCGCGCAGCAGCGCGCACAGGAGAAGGAACGTGTGGCCGAAGAAGCTATTCAGGCCGAGGTTGAACATGGGGCAGCCGCCAAACCGGAAGCGGTTGCCGCTCCCCCGGTGAATGAGCCCGAGGCTGCCGCAGAGCCCGCCGTGGAAAAAGCGCCCGAGCCCGCTACTGCGACTCCGGAGCCCGCCGCCGAGGTAAAGCCCGCCCCTGCTCCTGAGCCGCAGCCGTCCACAACCGAGGTTCAGAAGGTCCAGGCTACCGTCATTGAGCCCGAGCCCGCACCTGCACCTCAGCCCGAGCCGCAGGTCACCAAGCCCGCACCCGAGACGAGCGCCCGTCGCGATAAGCCCGCCGGCAAGACCAAGGCCATCGAGCGCCATCGCCCCGGTCGCGTGCGCATGGGCCTGGGCCTGATCGGCCTGGGTCTTAAGACGCTCATTACCGGCAAGACGAAATAGTCGTTTGTAGAAGCAGTTTGTAGAAGCGCCCCGCATTTGAGGAAAGCCTCGGATGCGGGGCGCTTTTCCCTGCTACCATGGTGCGAACAACAACGCGAATGACAGGCAGGAATATGAAGCTCACTATAGAATCGATGACCTACGGCGCCGACGGCCTGGCGCACGCCGACAACGGCAAGGCCGTCTTTGTGCAGGGCGCCGTGGCAGGCGACACCGTCGAGGCCGAGGTCGTACAGGACGGCAAGTCGTTCATGCGTGCCCGCACCACCGAGATTCTGGAGCCAAGCCCCGATCGCATTCAGCCTCCCTGCCCCTTCGTGGGCATCTGTGGCGGCTGCTCGTGGGGCAATCTCTCACACACGGCACAGCTCGCCGCCAAGGCGCAAAACCTGCGCTCCACGCTCGAGCGCATCGGCAAGTTCACTCCTGAGCAGGTCGATGAGTTGGTACAGCCCATCTGCCACACTAAGGACGACTGGGGCTACCGCAATAAAATCGAGCTCGAACCGACCGTCGTCAACGGTCGCGTGCGTCTTGGCATGCACGGTGTCGACCCCAGCAAAATCGTGACCGTCGATACGTGCCCGCTGTTCGATAAGCGCTTCCCGAAGGCGCTCAAATCGGTCGTCGGCGCACTCAACTATCTAAGCGGCAGCCATGACTTGGGGCTCGAACGCGTGGGCATTCGTGCCTCGCGTCGCACCAAGGCACTCGAGGTCGCACTTTGGACGCCCACAGGCTCTTTTCCGCGCTCGCAGGTCTCCCGCGTGCTGGCGGACGCCGCTCATCCCACGAGCATCGTGCGCGTGATGAGCAAGGGCGAAAAGAAGGCCCGCCGTGTCTCCAAGGTCGAAATGCTCGCCGGAGAGGGCTCATGGACCGAGAATATCGCCGAGGGTCAGATGCGCTTGTCTGCCCCGTCTTTTTTCCAGGTCAACACCAAGGGTGCCGAGATTTTGATCGAGCTTGTCATGGAAGCGCTCGACCCGCAGGAAGACGAGCTTGCCGTGGACCTGTACTGCGGTGCCGGCACCTTTACCCTGCCGCTCGCCCGCCGCTGCGACTTTGTCGCTGCCGTCGAGGCCTACGGCCCCGCCGTGCGCGATCTACGCCGTAACCTGGAAATCAACAAGCTTGATAACGTCGACGTCATTGGCGGAGACGCGGTGCGCGAGTTCCCCGACCAGGACGCCGATGTCCTAGTAGTCGACCCGCCGCGTGCAGGCCTAGCGCCTGAGGCCATCGACCTCATCGCCAGCACAAGCGCTCGCGATGTCGCCTATGTGAGCTGCGACCCGGCCACCCTGGCGCGCGATCTTAAGCGCTTTGTCGAGGAAGGCACTTTCTCTCCCATCAAGATCACACCGGTCGACCTATTCCCGCAAACCTTCCACTGCGAAACGGTCGTCCACCTCAAGCGCAACTAGCCACTTAATCATTGCTCAGAAAAATCATTAGGAAATCGAGCGTGGCAAGCGGAGGTCTTCGGGGTATAAGACGGCTAATTGTATGCCGCCTATGAAAGGAACCCTCATGCCCAGCGTTGCCGTTCTCGCCGCCGATGGCTTTGAAACTATTGAATGCTTGACCATGGTCGACGTCATGCGTCGCGGCGGCGTGCGTGCCTCACTCGTCTCGATCATGCCCACGCGTGAGGTCGTAAGCTCGCTGCAGATCCCCGTGACCTGCGATGCACTCTTTGATGAGATCAACTTTGACGAGTACGACTGCGTCGTGCTGCCCGGCGGCCTACCCGGTGCCACCAACCTGCGCGCCGATCAGCGCGTCTGCGACGTGGTCTGCGAGTTCGCCGCGACCAAGCACGTCGCCGCCATCTGCGCCGCCCCGTTTATCCTGGGCGAGCTCGACCTGCTCGAGGGGCGCCACGCCACGTGCTTCCCTGGCTTTGAGAAAAGCTTCCCCAAAGGCGCCTATACCGGCGAGAAGGTTACGCAAGACGGCAACATCATCACCGCCAGCGGCATGGCCCAGTCGCTCCCTTTTGCGCTTGAGCTGCTGCGCACGCTCGCCGGCGACAAGGCCGTCGAGAAAGTCGCCGAGGGCATTCAGCTATGATTTTGGCTTCGCAATCACCGCGCCGCATCGAGTTGATGCGCGAGGCGGACTATGACATTCGCGTGATTCCCGCGGATATCGACGAAACGCCGTTTGATGGCGAGGCCCCGCTTACGCTCGTTGAACGCTTAGCACGCGCAAAAGCCGCCGCCGTTGCCGCCGAGCATGCCGAGCCCAATGAGCTGACGGTCGCGGCCGACACCATCGTCACCTTTGACGGCAAGATTCTGGGCAAGCCGGCAACCGAGGACGAGGCGCGCACCATGCTCCGTGAGCTTTCGGGCCGCACGCACCAGGTCGCAACCGGCGTCTACATCGTTAAGGCAGGCGATACGGCCGCCCCGCATGCCGCCGAGAGCCTGTCCTTTGTCGATGTGACCGACGTGACGTTCTACGAGCTCAGCGACGAGCAGATCGAGCACTACGTCGCCTCGGGTGAGCCCATGGACAAGGCCGGCGCCTACGGCATTCAGGGCACAGGCGGACGCATGCTCGTGCACGATATTTCGGGCGACTTCTATAACGTGGTGGGCCTACCCATCGCCCGCGTCGCGCGCGCGATTCAAAAACTCTCGTAATTGCATCTGGCGCTGGGTATTCCCCAGCGCCTACAATTTTGGCGTACCGTACGGATCCCGACCGGGCACAAGGCGCGGCGGAAAACCGATAGGAGTTAAACATGGATACACTGCTCGAGGCCATTGACGTCTGCGATGTCGATGGCTTTTGCTATGGCAACTATACGGACGAGGAGGCCGGCACCGGTTGCACCGTAATCGTGGCGCCCGAGGGCGCCACCGGCGGCGTTGACGTTCGCGGCGGTGCTCCAGCATCGCGCGAAACCGACCTGCTGCGACCCGAGAACACCGTCGACAAGGTCCACGCCGTCTGCCTTTCGGGCGGATCGGCCTTTGGCCTCGAAGCTGCAAGCGGCGTCGCCCGCGAGCTCGAGAGCCGCGGCATCGGCCTTCCCGTCGGCCCCACGCAGGTGCCTATCGTGTGCTCCAGCTGTATCTTCGACCTCGCCTTTGGCGACCCCACCGTGCGCCCCGACATTGAGGCCGGCATCGCCGCCGTGCGCGAAGCACTCGACCACACCCCTACCAAGCTCGAACAGGGCAACGTGGGCGCCGGCACGGGCGCTACCGTGGGTAAGCTCATGGGGCCTGCCACCTGCATGAAGGCCGGCCTTGGCGCTGCCGCCGTGGCGCTCGGTCCCGTTAAGGTAGGCGCCGTGGTCTCGGTCAACGCTTGCGGCAATGTCGTTGACCCCTTCACCGGCGAGTGGGTCGCCGGTATGCGCGCCGCAGCCGACAGCAACCAAATCGTCGACATGGAACTCGCAGCCTTTGCCGCCGCTGGATCCATGCAGATGCCGCTCGACCGCACCAACACCACCATCAGCTGCATCGTCACCAACGTGGAACTCACTAAGGCACAAGCCACCAAGGTCTCCCAGATGGCCGCAGACGCCTACGCACACGCCATCCGTCCCACGCACACCACCAACGACGGCGACACCATCTACACCCTCGCCAGCGGCAAACTGGGCGCCCAGGCAAGCGCCGCCGTTCCCCTAGACCTGCTGGGCATGCTCGCAGTAAGGGCCCTGGAAACCGCCATCGTAAACGGAGCCAAAACCGCAAAAACCTCCCACGGCATCCCCGGCGCCGCAAAGTAAACTAGCTCGTCCGGTTGCCCGGTGGGGCTTGGTTATGTTTGCTGCTCTACAGTCCTGGCTCGCACGAAGAGCACATTAAGTGCTCTTCGGCTCGTGCGGAACTCGCGACAAACATAACCAAGCCCCACCGGGCAACCTACCAACCAAGTCTTTTCAGCCCAGGCCCCTGTGTACCGCGCGTCGAAGATCTTCAAATTCAAACTGTCTGACAATCGATTCTTATAGCAGAGGCCCCTTGGCCTTTAGTTTGATACAAGTTCCGCACGAGCCGGAAAGCACTTAATGTGCTTTCCGTGCGAGCAGGACTGTTCGCAGTAGCAAACTAAAGGCCAAGGGGCCCAGTCAACCTATCAGCAGCGATTACTCGACAGCTAGTTGAATTTGAAGATCTTTGAGGCAAGACGGTATAGGCCGAGTGTGGTTTTGTCTCCGGCCCGTCCACGCAGGTTGGTGAAGAAGCCGACCACGCCGTAGCGGGCACGACGATACATGCGCTCGTCGTAGGCCTTCAAATCATTCCACAGCGTCTTTAGGCGCTCGTCGGCGCAATCTTCCTCGGAAAGCTTGGTAAGCACCGAGCAGATCGCCATCATCATGGTGAAGTAGCCCATCATGTACGAACGCAGGCGCGACGACTCAACATCGCTGTACAGGTGGTACGACTCCATCATGATACGCGTAACACGGAACTGCTGGTCCAGACGCTTGACCATCGTTGCCTCGTTGACGCTCTGACCTTCGCGACCGATAAAGTAGCGGTAGAGGTCGATGTCGGCGTAGTACATGGTCTTGCAACGCGGCAGTGGCACGTAGGCGTAGATGTTATCCACATAGAACGTGTGCGGCGGCATGGGAAGGTTGGACTCGCGCAGCACATCCGTGCGATAGCACAGGCTGTGCATGAGTAGGTTCTGGTCCAGGCGGAAATGACCGATCTGATCCCAGGAAAAGATCTTTTTGCGTGGCAGGGCAAATTTGTAGCCAATAGCGGTATGCGTGCCCTCGTAAACCTTCTCGTACACGTAATTCGAGATAAACAGGTCAACGCGCTGGTCGCGCTCTTCAAAGCCACGCAGAATCGACAGCATGGTCGAAAGGGCAGCGCCGTCAAGCCAGTCGTCCGAGTCGACAACCTTGTAGTAGGTGCCCTGTGCCTCGCGCAGACCCGAAAGGACGGCAATACCGTGACCGCCATTCTCCTGGTGCACCGCGCGGATGATTCCAGGATAGCGGGCCTCCCAATCGTCGGCCTTGGCGGCCGTCTCGTCCTTGGAGCCGTCGTCCACCACGATAATCTCGATATCGGTGGCGTAATTGCTCCCCTCCAGGATAGAGGTGATGCAATGGTCCATGTCCTTGGCGGCGTTATACGAGGGAATACCGAATGTTATGACTTTATGCATGGCAGGCGATAATCTCATCCGAAAGATCGAGGGCGGAATTGGTCACGGCGTCCATATCGTAGTAACGATACTCGGCCAGACGACCCACCGGGTGGAAGTTCGTCAGGTTCTGGACGCGCTCAAGATAGCGCTCATAGAGCTCACGGTTCTCGGGCTCAAGAATGGCGTAGTACGGCGTCTCGCCCGAGCCGGGCGTATAGGCCTTGGAGTACTCTTTCATGATGGTGGTCTTGCCGGGCAGGACCTGACCGGTCATGTTCTTGAACTCGGTGATACGCGTGTAGTCCTCGCTCGTGGTGTAGTTGACGGTGCCCACGGGCTGGAACTGGTCCATATCGAGCGTCTCGAACTTCATATCGAGCGTGCGATACGGCAACGCACCCAAGTCGAGGTTGAACAGCTCATCGAGAGGACCGGTATAGACAATCTCGCCGCCGTAGACCTTGCCATCGATCTTGACGGTGGTCTCGTCGATCTCAAAGAGATCGCGGGCGTCCACGTCGCAGAACACGTCAATCAGGTCGTGGTCGAGCATGTGCTCAAAGAGCGCCGTGTAGCCCTCCTGCGGCATGCCCTGGAAGGGAGCTTGCGGGAAGTAGCGATCGTCATCGCCCACAAAGACGGGAACGCGGCCGGTGATCGAGGGGTCGATCTGATCGGGCGTCTGGCCCCACTGCTTCATGGTGTAATGCAAAAAGACGTTCTCGTAGACGTAATCGGCGACCTCGGCCAAGTCGGGGTCGTTCTTCTTACGCAGCTCCATAATGGGCACCTTGACATCCTTGCCAAAGGTCTCCACGAGCTTCTGATACAGCTCCTCGCCGCGCTCGTCACCAAAGGCGAGCTTGAGACTCGCATGGTTGAAGGGCACGGGCATAAGGGTACCGTTGATGTTGGCGAGCACCTTGTGCTGATAATCCGTCCACTTGGTAAAGCGCGACAGGAAATTGTGCACGCGCTCGTTAAAAGTGTGATAGATATGCGGACCGTACTCATGGATCAGGATTCCGGCCTCGTCAGTGCAGTCATAGGCATTGCCCGCAATGTGGCTACGGCGCTCCAAAACGGCAACACGATAGCCGATGGTCTCGGCAAGACGGCGGGCGCATACGGCACCGGCATATCCAGCACCGACGACAATCATGTCGTACGCGCCGGCGTTAAAGCCTTCAGGCAGGCCTGAGGTAATCTGCATCGATACTCCTTGTCAAAAGCCACGGGCTCGTTAGCTGGGCTTTTCTCGAACATTCTTCGAGACATATTTATCAGAGCGATTATAGCGCTAATGCGTCCTATAATGAGCTTGCCACACAAGGAAAGCTCAAGCACCACGGCGAACATAATTGAAAGGTAAACCCGCTAGCAGCGGGTTTATTCGTGAACAGCCGGGCGCCTGGAGCTTAGCGAAACGCTTGTAAGGAGTAACATGAGCGATTTCCTAAACCGTATGAAGTCTGCCGCCAAGGCCGACCTTAAGACGATCGTCCTGCCCGAGGGCGAGGATCCGCGCACTATCGTCGCGGCCACCAAAATCATCGAGGAGGGCCTGGCAAAGATCGTCATCCTGGGCAACCCCGACGAGATCAACGTTCCCGGCGCTACCGTCATCGACCCGCGCAATGCCGAGAAGCACGAGGAGTACGCGCAGAAGTTTGCCGAGCTCCGCGCCAAGAAGGGCGTTACCATCGAGCAGGCTCGCGCCCAGGTGATGGATGCCACCTACTTTGGCACCATGATGGTCAAGATGGGCGACGCCGACGGCCTGGTCTCCGGCGCCTGCCACTCCACCGCCGATACCCTGCGCCCTGCGCTTCAGATTCTCAAGACCGCCCCGGGCACCAAGCTGGTCTCGGCCTTCTTCGTGATGTGCACCGACACCCCGCAGTTCGGCACCGACGGCACGCTGATCTTCGCCGACTGCGGCCTCAACATCAATCCGTCCTCCGACGAGCTCTCCGAGATTGCCATCGCCTCCGCTCACTCCTGGTCCACCTTCATGGGCAACGTTGAGCCGCACGTGGCCATGCTCTCCTACTCCACCATGGGCTCCGCCGGCGGCGAGGTCGCCAAGAAGGTCCAAGAGGCCGTGAAGTTCTGCAAGGAGAAGGCTCCCGAGCTCGCCATCGATGGCGACCTGCAGCTCGACGCCGCTATCGTCCCCACCGTCGCCCAGCTCAAGGCTCCCGGCTCCTCCGTCGCCGGTAAGGCCAACGTGCTCGTGTTCCCCGACCTCGAGGCCGGTAACATCGGCTACAAGCTGGTCCAACGCTTCGCCGGCGCCGACGCTTACGGCCCCATCCTGCAGGGCATCGCCAAGCCGGTCAACGACCTGTCGCGCGGCTGCTCCGCCGACGACATCGTGGGTGTCGTGGCCATCACCGCCGTCCAGGCTCAGATGGCTGAGTAGCGCACGCACTCGCCCGAAGGCCATACGGGCTAACCCCTGAAAACGTCCTCGACCAATGAAACGCCCCCGTTCTGCTCCTTCGGAGCTACGAACGGGGGCGTTTCTGGTCTGACGCTCCTATTTGGCAAGGTGTTTTTTAGAATCCATTTTGCGCTCGGCCTCGAACGCCTGCCTGTCCCAATTGAGC
>PPYF01411769.1_pt1 | contig 10938 bp, 8 predicted proteins | sample 1559871 | NCBI WGS metagenome assembly PPYF01 (sample SAMN08240021, study PRJNA423297) | Human gut metagenome, whole genome shotgun sequencing project.
GTGTGGGGGCATCGGTGATGCCGAGCAGGCCCGGAATCGAGAAGCCGTGCACATCCGCGTCGATGATGCCCACCGAGAGCCCGCGCGAGGCGAAAGCCGCCGCAAGGTTGGCCGTCATGGAGGACTTACCCACGCCGCCCTTGCCGGACACCACGCCGAACACGCGGGTCAGCGAGCCGGGGGCGGTGAACGGGTTGGTGCGTTCGGGCTTGAGCATCGAACGCAGGGCGGACCGCTGCTGCGGGTTCATCGCGCCCACCTGCAGCTGCACTCGCTCGATGCCCTCGACGGTGGCGGCGGCCTCGCGCACCTGCTGCTCGATGGTGTTCTTCAGCGGGCAGCCCTCGATGGTGAGCAGAACCTTCACCTCGGCCCAGTGGCGGCCGGGAATCGGCTTACCGCGCTCATCCAGTTCAAGATGCACAAGCGCAGTCTCAACCATACCCAGCTCCGTGATGGGGCGGCGCAGCTCGGGGTCCTCTACACGGGCAAGGGCCGCGTAGAGTGCGTCCTGCAGCGGGTTATCGGCGCTCACGGGCGCCTCCCTCCGGGGCATCGCCCGAGGTTTTAGCCGGGCTCTCGGCCTTCCGCTCGCCCGGGTCCTCAGCGTGCGCGGAGCCCTCGGCCTCCTCGCCCTCGGTTTCCTCACCCTCGATGCCGTCGGAGGCGTCAATATCGTCGATGGCCTCCTCCAGGTCCTCAATGTCCTCGCTGATGTCCTGCAGCTGCTCGGCGTGGCGCTCCTGCTCCTGCGCAATGTTCTGCAGTTCCTCAAGAATGTCGCGCAGCTCGCTACGGACGAAGTCACGGGTCGCCACCTCGCGCAGGGCAATACGCAGCGAAGCAATCTCGCGGGTCAGGTACTGGGTCTCCTCCAGGTTCTGCTGATCGCGCTTACGGTCCTCGGAAGCCACCACGCGGTCACGGTCGTCCTGACGGTTCTGCGCGAGCAGCAGCAGGGGAGCGGCGTAGGAGGCCTGCAGGGACAGCATCAGGGTCAGCAGGGTGAAGTTCAGGCTACGCGGGTCGAACTGCATCTCCTCCGGCGCCAGGGAGTTCCAGGCTAGCCACACGCCACAGAAGATGGTCATCCACATCAAAAACTGCGGGGTACCCATGTAGCGCGCAAACGCCTCGGTCATGCGGCCGAAGGAGTCCGGGTTGGGGCTGGCAAACAGCCTCGGCTTGCGGGTGCCGGGGGTGCTCAGCTGCGATTCGCCGCGCTGCGGGCGGGAATCACCGCGCTCGCGGTTGCGTTCAGCGTACTTCTTCTCGAGGCGGTCCTTGAGGATGCGCGCCTTATCGATGCGGGGGTTCTCTTCGGTACGGTTTGCGTCGCGGCGGTTCGATTCAGGCAAAGCGTCGTCCTACCTTTCGTACGGGAGTTCCATCATCGTAAGTTCGCCAGTCTTCGGGCAGGAGAGCATCGAGCACGTCGTCGATGGTCACCGCGCCTACCAGGCGGTGCGAATCGTTCACAATGGGAACGATGGTCAGGTCGTAGGTCGCGAGCACGCGAGCCAGCTCTTCGAGGCTGGCCTGGTCAGAGACCGGCTCGGTGTCGGTGTCGAGGATGTGACCGATGGGCTCGCTCGGCGGCACGCGCAGCAGCTTCTGCATGTGCACCAGGCCCAGGTACTTGCCGGTCGGCGTTTCCAGGGGCGGGCGGGTCACCATGACGGCAGCCGCCATTGCCGGAGGAATTTCCTCGGCGCGGATGTGCGCAAGCGCCTCGGCAACGGTCGCCTCGGGGGAGAGGATAATCGGCACCGGGTTCATGAGCGAACCGGCGGTACCCTCATCGTATTCGAGCAGTCGACGCACGTCGTCCGCCTCGTCGGGCTCCATGAGTTCCAGCAGCTTCTCACGCTGGGCGTCGTCGAGCTCGATGAGAAGGTCGGCCGCGTCGTCCGGTTCCATCTCTTCGAGGACCTGCGCGGCACGCTCGTCGTCCAGGTGCGAAAGAATCTGCACCTGGTCCTCGGCGGGCAGCTCCTGCAGAACGTCCGCGAGGCGTTCGTCCTGCAGCTCGGCGGCGATTTCGACCATGCGCTTATCGCTCATCTCGTGGATGGCGTCCGCCAGGTCGGCAGGCTTGGAGTTTTCGTGGTTGGCCACGAACGCGGTTGCCGCCTGCGGCTCCACGTCGGTGGAGAGCAGAGCCTCGTCCCAGTCGACGATGAGGGTCTCCTTGGAACGGCGGCGCCACGTGCTGGAGCCGGAGCTGACGCGGGAGACGAACAGCTCGGTCACGCCCCAGTCGCCGTTGCGGCGCTGCTCAATGGCGACGTCTTCAATAACGGCGTCGCCGCTGCCGTCAAGCAGGCGTACGCGGCGGTCGAATAGCTCACCGACGATGAGGGTCTCGGAGTTGCGCTGCTCGAAGCGGCGCAGGTTCACCAGACCCGTCGAAATGATTTGTGAAGCGTCGATACTTCGCACGCGGGTCATGGGCATGAACACGCGTTTCTTGCCGAGCACCTCAACGATGATGCCGACGACAATCGGTTCGGTGCCCTTGGCGGGGCGGGCGCCGGCAATGGAGGCACCTAGGCCGCGTTTGAGCACGACAACATCGCGGAGACGGCCGAGGCGGTCACCGAAGGGGTCAAAAACGTCGAGGCCCAGAAGGCGGGCAATGTAAATCTTGCTGGGGGCGCTGAACTTAGAATTGCTCACCCCTCTAGGGTACGCTCCGCCGCCTGGAATCGCACTTTGCGCGTTCTCGTTCTCAGCGGTGCCCGCAGGGAAGCCCCGCGGCCGGGCCCGGACAGGCCGGTACAATTAATGCCATGACTTTTCAGCTGCCGAATCTGCCCAATACCCCGCCCTCCTCGTTTATGGCCTCGCGCCTGGCCCAGGCCAACGGCCACCCCCTGCCGAGCGGCGAGCCGGTCGCCTCCTTCGTGCGCCACGACGACGCGCTATCCGCTTTTGACGTGCTGAACGAGCAACAGTTCCCGGTGACGGCCCTGTACCTGGTCAACGACGGCATCCGTCAGGTGGAGTACCCCGTGCAGACCGGCTACGGCCGCGCACTGCTGGTATCCGCCATCCAGGGTGTCATGATCGGTCTGCTGTACTCGATGTTTGTGGCGGCCGGCGGCACGAACTTTATGACCGCGCTCTTCTCAACGGTGCCGATTTCAGTGGCCATTTTTGTGCTGTGGCGCGTGTTCGACCTGCGCCGCGGCCGCGGGGTTCGCTACCCCATGCGCACCGAGGCGATTCCCTCGCGCACCGTGCTGTACGCTCTGCCGGAGTACGCCCAGGAGGCGCGCCGCGTGTTGGGCGGTCATTCCCGCTTCTCTGCCGCGGTTGCGGCCGCGCGTGCGGCGACCGCCCCGGAGGCTTCGCAGGCGCGTGCCGCTCAGAGCACCGTCTCGATGAACGGTGCGCCGGTTCCGACCGGCGCCCCGAAGGCGCCCTCCTACCGTTCGCAGGCCGGTAGCCAGCCCGCCCCCAACCAGAACCTGCCCGAGCGTGATACCACCGCGCAGAACGCGATGGCGCAGAGCGCGGCCCAGAACATGCCCGCGCAGAGCGTTCCGCCCGCCGTTCGGGAGGCGGCAACCGCCGAACAGGTAAACAGCGCGCAGGTGACCGATCAGAAGGCAGAGCCGCAGAAGCGTCCGGCTCAGCGCTTCGGCCTGCGCGTGGACGACCCGGAGGAATACGCCAAGCTGATTCAACCCAAGCCCGAGCGTCCCACCCCGCGCCCGCAGGGCCTGCACGATAAGTCCTCGAAGGACTCCGAATAGGCTCCAGCCGCAACGGCGGAAAACAGGCGGAGAAGACGGCGACTGAGAAGAGACGCGAAAGCCCCTCACCGATTCACTCGGTGAGGGGCTTTCCTCATGCATAGACAACCGGCATTAACCGGTACGTCCGGCGGGGATGGGGTTACGCCTCCTTGGAGAGCTTAGCCATCCACTCCTCAATCTCCTCGACGGTGCGAGGCAGCGCAGCGGAGAGGTTCACGTTGCCGTCCTCGGTGCAGAGCACGTCGTCCTCAAGGCGGATACCGATACCGCGGTACTCCTCGGGAACCGACAGGTCCTCGTCCTTGAAGTACAGGGCCGGCTCAATGGTGAAGACCATGCCCGGCTCCAGCTCAGCCCACATGTACAGTTCAGCCTTCGCCTGCGCGCAGTCGTGCACGTCCAGGCCCAGGTGGTGGCTGGTGCCGTGCGGCATCCAGCGGCGGTGCTGACCGCCCTCAACGGTGAGCGAAACATCAGCGGAAACCGGCAGCAGGCCCCACTCTTCCAGACGGTGCGCCAGAACGTTCATGGCTGCCTCGTGGATTTCGTAGAACTTGGTGCCCGGCTTAGCCACGGCGAATGCGGCGTCAGCAGCTTCCAGCACGGCGTTGTAGACCTTCGCCTGAACCTCGGTGAACTTGCCGTTCACGGGGAAGGTGCGGGTCACGTCAGCGGTGTACAGGGTGTCGTCCTCAACACCTGCGTCCAGCAGCAGCAGCTTGCCGTCATCGACGGTGCCGTTGTTACGAATCCAGTGCAGGATAGTTGCGTTGTTACCGCACGCTGCGATGGTGTCGTAGCCCAGGTCGTTACCGTCGGTACGTGCCACGGAGAAGAACGCAGTCTCAACCACGCGCTCACCGCGGTGGTGCTCCTTAGCCTTCGGCAGTGCACGAATGACCTCTTCGAAGCCCTTGACGGTCATGTCAACGGAACGCTGCAGGTTCTCAACCTCGATAGCGTCCTTAATCAGGCGAGCCTCGGAGAGAGCCACAGCCAGCTCGGAGTCCAGCTTGTCAGCCTGCTCCAGCTCCACGCCGGTGTTGTAGCGGGAGGTGTCAACGAGAGCGTCAACAGCCGGGTCAACGTTGCGGACCAGGCGGATGTTCACGCCGCCCAGGCCCTGGTTACCGGCGTTCTTGGTGATAGCAACCTCAAGCTCGGACAGGTCGCGGGTACGCAGACCGAAGCGCTCGGAGAATTCCTTCAGGGTCGGGCGGGGGCCAACCCAGAACTCGCCGTAGCGTGCATCGGCGTAGAACTCGGTGGTGTCGCGGCCAGCCAGCGGGCGGAAGTACAGGGTCACCTCGTGGTTGGAACCGTTGTCGCCGGTACCCTCCTCGACGGGCTCAAAAATCAGCACGGCGTCCGGCTCGTGGTCAACGCCCAGACCGGTCTGGTGCGCAAACGCCGAGTGCGGACGGAAGCGGTAATCGCAGTCGTTCGAACGGACCTTCAGCGGGCCTGCGGGCAGAACCAGACGCTCGCCGGGGAAAGCCTTGGAAATCTTGGCGCGGCGCTCAGCTGCGTAGTCTGCTACGGGCTCGCGGGTGTAGCCGCCGTCCTCGGCCTTGGCCCAGTCCTTAGCGATGAATTCGGTAAACGCAGACGCTTTGGGGGTGCTGCGGTGATCAGTCTTCTGAGCTTCGGTGCTCTTCTTATTGTTCTCAGTCATGCCTTAATCATATCGCCTTCGCCACAGATGGGCGCATATTCGGGTCCCCACGACCAAATAGCCGGTGGGCCGCCACCAATGTTGGTAGGGTGGAAGAAGAGAAAGACACCGTAGACACCATTCAGACACAAATCCCCGAGAAACGGGCCCGCCGCGTGAGGCGGCGCGGGCACCCGTACGGGGTGAGGAGACGGAGCGGCACATGAGCCAGGCAGAGACGAACCCGACGGCCCCGACGACCCCGGAACGTCGAGAGCACAACGGACGCTACGATCTGCACATCCACTCCGCCATCTCAGACGGCACCCAGAGCCTTGAAGAGCTGGTGCCGCTCATCGCCCAAACCGGGCTGGCCGGGTTCGCCCTGACCGACCACGACACCGCATCCGGGTGGGATAGGGCCTCGCGCCTGGCCGAGGAACACGGCCTGGACTTTCTGCCCGGCGCCGAGTTCTCCTGCCGCTACCACTACACCGAGGACCGCCCCCGCACGAAGACGATTCACCTGCTGGCCTACGGATTCGACCCGGTGCACTCCGAGCTTGCACACCGCGTGGAGCAGATTCGCCTCAGCCGCGAGGGTCGTGCCCGCGCCATCCTCGAGCGCCTGGCCGCCGACTACCCGCTGACCTGGGACGACGTGCTCGCGCAGGTGGGGGAGGGCAACGCCGCAGTGGGCCGACCGCACATCGCCGACGCGCTGGTCGCCGCCGGAATCGTGCGGGACCGCACCGAGGCCTTCAACCGCCTGCTCTACACGGGCAGCCCCTACTACGTGCCCCAGCAGGCCCTGGACCCGGTGGAGGCGGTGCGCCTGGTTCGCGAGGCCGGCGGCGTGCCGGTCATCGCACACCCCATGAGCACGATGCGCGGGCCCGCCCTGAGCCTGGAGTACCTGGGCAAGCTGGTGGATGCGGGCCTGGCCGGCGTGGAGGTGTACCACCGCGAGAACTCCGTGGAAGACCGCGCGCGCCTGCTGAAGTTTATTGAGGAGCGCCGCGCGGCGGGCACCGACCTGCTGGTGACCGGTTCAAGCGACTACCACGGCGCGGGCAAACCGAACCTGCTGGGCGAAAACACGACGGACGCGGCCACGGTGGCGCGCATCCGCGAACAAATCGCGTAGGGCGGCTGACGGGCCGCACCTATTCACGCCTATTCAACGAACCCACGAAGGGGCGGGACGGAACCTCAGAAGATTCCGTCCCGCCCCTTTTTGCATACGGGTTGCGCCTCAGGCGGCGCGGCTCAATCGGCCTGAATTACCGAGCAGGCCGAACGAGCTGAGCAGGTCGAACGAGCTGAGCTGGCCCGAAAAGCAGAACCGGCCCGAAAAGCAGAACCGGCTGCGCGGTTACAGGCTCTCGCGGGAGGCCCGGTGCTGCAGCACCTCATCGGCCGTGGAGGCGGCCGCCTCCGCAGCCCGCGCCGCGCGAGCCTTCGCGCGCGCCTGGCGCTGACGCTGACGGCGCAGTTCGTTCCGCCCGTCGATGCGCATCTTCCGATCCACCGCATCCATCGACCAGTGACGCACAAACCGGCACGATGCACCCTCAACCGGGCGGGTCGTCTCGGTCAGCGTCTCCAGCACAGCCTTGAGCGCGTGGCGGCTCGCCGCCGTCAGCGCGTCTCGGCTCGTGCCGCCGCGCACGCCCACCGTGCGCTTGGGCGTGAACAGCACGCTCGCCCCGCGGGGCACGCCGCGGTACGCCTCGAAAGAGACCGGGTCCACGTTCAGGCGCTTCGCCATGACCTCAATCGCCGGGGGATTCTGGTCCACGCACACGAACTTGCGGCCCAGCTGAGCCGCCGCCGCGCCCGTCGACCCCGAACCCGCGAAGAAATCCAGCACCCAATCGCCCGGGCGGGAGCTTGCCGCAATCATGCGGCGCAGCAGGCCGGTGGGCTTCTGCGTGGGGTAGCCGGTCTTCTCCTTGCCGGTCGGCGAGACAATCGTGTGCCACCACACGTCCGTGGGGAGCTTGCCGCGCGAGGCCTTCTCCTCGGTCACCAGGCCGGGGGCCATGTACGGTTCGCGGTCCACCTCGGCGGTGTTGAAGTAGTAGCTGCGGTGATCCTTCGCGTACACGAGGATGTTGTCGTGCTTGGTCGGCCAGCGGCGCGTGGACTTCGCGCCGTAGTCGTACGCCCAAATCAGCTCGTTAATGAAGTTCTCACGCCCAAAAATCATGTCGCACATGATCTTCACGTAGTGCACTTCGCGCCAATCCAGGTGCAGGTACAGGGTGCCGTCCTGCGCGAGCAGGCGGTGCGCCTGCTCAATGCGCGGGGCCAGGAACGCCCAGTAGTCCTCGAAGGAGTCGTTGTAGCTCGCCAGGGTCTGCAGGGTGCTCGAGTAGCTCTTGCCCTTGAACCCGGTGCGGTCGCCCTTCTCGGAGGCCTCCGAGCTCAGCGTGCGGCGCGTCTGCTTCTTGCCCGTGTTGAAGGGCGGGTCAATGTAGATGACCGTGAACGCGCCGTCGGGTAGCTCGCGCAGGTAGTGCAGGTTATCGGCCTGCACAATCAGGGACGGGCCCTGCGGGTCGAACGCGCCCGAACTCAGGCCGGGCTGCGCGGAGGCGCCACCCGGCTCGGCGGGGGAGGGCACGGCGGGCGCCGGGGATGCTGAGATACCCAACCCTACTAGCCCTCAGCACCGGGGCGCTCGGCGCCGGAACGCTCGGAGGAACGGCGGCGGGTGCGGCGGCGCGGCTGACGCTCCGCGGACTTGCCCTCCACCGGCTGGCCCTCAACGCGGCGGGTGCGGCGGCGCTGGCGGGGTGCCTCGGACTCAGTGCCCGAACGCTCGGAGGAACGCTCTGCCGAACGCTCGGAGCGGCGGCGACCCTCGGAACGGCCGCCCTTCTCGCCATCGCGGGAACGGCCACCGCGGCGGCTACCCTTCTCACCGTCGCGGGAGCGGCCACCGCGTCCACGGGAATCGCGGCGGGAACCGCGACCGTCACGGCTTTCGCGCTCCTCGCGGGCGTTGGCGAAGAACTCGTCGCCCATGCCCTCGGCCACGCGCTCCTCGCGGGGCAGGCGGCCCTTCGTGCCGAGCGGAATGTTCAAATCGTAGAAGAGGTGCTCCGAGGAGGAGTAGGTCTCCACGGGCTCGGGCACGCCCAGCTCGAGGGCGTCGTTGATGACCTTCCAACGGGGCAGATCGTCCCAGTCCACCAGGGTGACCGCGGTACCCTCGTTGCCCGCGCGGCCGGTGCGGCCGGTGCGGTGCAGGTAGGTCTTCTCGTCCTCGGGCACGCGGTGGTTAATCACGTGGGTCACGTCGTCGACGTCGATACCGCGGGCGGCCACGTCGGTGGCGACCAGGATGTCGACCTTGCCGGTGCGGAAGGCCTTCAGCGCCTGCTCGCGGGCCACCTGGTTCAGATCGCCGTGCAGGGGGGCGGCCGCGAAGCCGCGGTTGACGAGCTCCTCGGCCACGCGTGCGGCGTCGCGCTTGGTCTTGGTGAAGATGATGGTGCGGCCGCGGCCCGTGGCGCGCAGGATGCGGCCAATCATCTCGTCCTTGTCGAGGTGGTGGGCGCGGTAGACGACCTGGCGAATCGATGCCTTGGTCTTCGAGGCGTCCTCGGGGTCGGCGGCGCTAATGCGCATGGGCTTGGTCATGTACTGGCGCGCCATGGCAATCACGGGGCCGGGCATGGTGGCGGAGAACAGCATGCTCTGACGCTTCTCGGGCAGGTAGCTGAGAATCTTCTCCACGGAGGGCTGGAAGCCCAGGTCCAGCATTTCGTCGGCCTCGTCGAGGACCACGATCTTGACCTGCTTGAGGTTCAGGAAACCCTGCTTGTACAGGTCGATGATGCGGCCGGGGGTGCCCACGACCACTTCCAGGCCACGGCGCAGCAGCTCGGCCTGCGGCTCAATCGGCACGCCGCCGTAAAGGGTGGCGACGCGGGCGTTGCGCAGCTTTGCGGCGATGGCCAGGTCGTCGCCCACCTGAATGGCGAGCTCGCGGGTGGGAACCAGAATCAGGGCCTGAGGTGCGCCGGGGTACTCAAGGTCGGCCCAACCCTCGTCGTCGCGGCCGACCACGCGCTGGATGGTGGGCAGGCCGAAGCCGAGGGTCTTACCGGTACCGGTCTTGGCCTGGCCGATGATGTCCTGGCCGGACAGGGCCACGGGAAGGGTGAGCTCCTGAATGGGGAAGGGAGAGGTGATGCCCACTTCGGCGAGGGCGTCGCTAATGTCCTGGCGTACGCCGAAGTCCGCGAAGGACTTGGGCTGCTGGGCGGTTTCCTGCGTATTCGTATCAGTCACTGGACCGTATCTTTCTACCCCGCGCGCGGGGTGTGTCGTCTCCCCGAAGGGGTAGGGGCCAGTGCCAGCGGGGCTGTGCAATGGCCGGTCGATATCGAAAGCCGGCCGCGGGAAATTCTAGTGCGGGAAATTCTGTCGAGAACGCCGCGCTCGGGTCGCTCCGACGGGTGGGCCGGTGCGGTGTTGCGGGCTCGCCGCCCGGCGTAGAGGGTGCCGGGGTGCGGTGCCGCGCTGCGGCGTGATACTCGGGGTACAGGGTGGGTACGACCGGTCATTCACTTAACCCCTCAATATTAACCCGGATCGCTCCGGAACGCACCATCGGGAGGCTGTGGTGTACGCCCCTCGCGGCCGTTGCGGAGGCGTGCGGGAGGAACGCGGAAAGAGGCGAGGAATACTGCGAGAGGCCCCGCGGATGTGCAACGCCCCGCCGCTCCGCGGGTGAATCGCGGAGGGCGGGGCGTGCAGGGTACGACGCGGCGATTAGGCACCGATGCCGAAGCCCACGTGGCGCTTGGCGTCGCTACCGAGTTCGACGTAGCTGATCTGGCCGCCGGGAATCAGGGTGGTGTTGCCCTTATCGTCCATGATTTCCAGGATCGAGCCGTCCTCGATGGCCTTGGTGACCTTCTCGGTGAGAATTTCCTTAGCCTCGCTGGTCTCGACAACGATTTCGCGGGTGTTGTGGCGAACGCCAATCTTGATTTCCATGGTTCTCCTTGCGGATGCTCTCGGGGCTCGCCGCCGGCCAACCGCGGTCGGGGCGCGCCTCTGCTTCGTTCTGTCTCTACCCTCTACTCTAGCGCGCGAGTGCCCCGCGGTACGGCCCGCCGCGGGCACTTCGCCCCGGGCTGAGAGCGAGCCGGGCTGAGCATATGCCGGGTACAGCGGGGCACGGAAAGGGCCCGGCGCGCATGTTTGCCGGGCCCAATACACAAGCTCTATCGCCTAGTCGTCAGCAACCTGAATACCGTACAGAACCTCCAGGGCGTGCACGTACTCGTCCGTGCGGCCCTGGGCCGCCAGCATCTTCGCGCGCACCGTCGGGGTGTGCAGCAGGGACTTCACGGTGCGGCGCATCGCGATTTCCAGCTGCTCGGCGGCGGCACCGCATCCGAACTGGTTGCGGGCCTTCTCCAGCTCGGAGTCGAGCACCGCCATCGTGTGCGAGCGCAGGGCCACAATGGCCGAGTCAATCGTGCGGGCGCGCTGGCG
>PPYF01103516.1_pt1 | contig 10936 bp, 12 predicted proteins | sample 1559871 | NCBI WGS metagenome assembly PPYF01 (sample SAMN08240021, study PRJNA423297) | Human gut metagenome, whole genome shotgun sequencing project.
CCCAAAGAACATATGTTCCGATTCGGCTGTCGGAACTCAGACCAATAAAAATTTCGTCAGTTTGGGCACCCTAATCATATATACATTATCCTTCGTTCTATTATTACTTCTAAACACATCTTGACTGTCTGCAATACATTTCACCTCATGTCTCATTTTCTCATTTAATATTTTAACATAGGCTTCTTGATACATCTCTATATCAAATCCACAATTAGGACACTCAGATAAAGGATCCGCTATCTCCACTCCGCATTCTGGGCATTTAACTAATGTCATATTTTTCCTCCGAAACTAGATATTTTTTCTTATTTATTAATTTTAATAGCTTGTCTTAAGAAAAGCAACTTGTATCTTCATAAATATTTTATAAGGCAAATCTTTAATTCATGGTATAGTAATTACAGGGGTGATAACATGCTCAGTGATGAATGGCTACAACTCGAATATACACATAGCGATAGAATTAACTTTTTAGATGGCCTAATTGACTATCATTTATAGAAAGATAATTATGGCTCTCCTATCGGTATCAGTGTGAACTTTGAATATGCGGATGATGTTCATTATGGTGATTGGGTACGATTTCGTTTAGCTGCTACTTCCAATGCTTTATTTTTAAACTTTTCACCCCTTTGTTCTCTTTCTTTATCAGTCAAAAATAAGGTACCATATTCACGAATAATTGATAGTATTTAGATAAGTCGGTATATCAATATTACGTTTAAAGGCTGAACAAAAAGATATATGGTTAATGTGCTATCAACTACGTGAAACCTTCCACAGGTAGATGAGGTGGGGGACATCGTACATGCAAAAATAAAAACACCTCTTTAACTTCTACCATACCTGCAAAACAGTAAAAAACTAAAACAATCCTGCTATTATCCAGATTCTCTTATTTCTTTTGCTCAAGACCCTGTTCTTATTCCACAAACTCTACAATATCTTTTACTCTTTTCTTTCTATCACTCTAGAAAAAAGGAGGCATTTATCTTAAATATGGTCACTCTAGCGACCACTTCGAGAGCTAAATTTTATAGTATAATACTTATAAACAATATTCATCAGATTATAAAGCTATAATCCAATTTTTCAATCCATTTCAAGGATGTTATAAATAGGGTTCCAGTATTTACCGATAGATTCCATGCAGACATCTTTGCAATTGCGGCCGAGTAGCCATTGTAAGAAATTTTTCAGACCTCTCGTGTAGGCAGAAAAGCGATGGAGCTCGTAATAATTAACGCCCTGCTTGTCAGTAGAAGCAATGCAGGCAACAATAGACTTGTAGGCATCAATGCCATAACTGATTTTATACACGATTTTTAACACCATAAGGACTCCTTTCAGAACCGGAGATGTTCACTAAAGATTTATGTGGAAAGGCGGCATTGACCGAACGCCAAAGCTATAATTGAAATTGTTAATACAAAGAAGAGATGTACGCTCTTCTTCCCTCAATTCCGTGAGAGCGAATCGTATCACCTTATAAAATTAAGGCTAAAGATTCCGAAAAGATATTATTGTTTTAAGGAGGGATTTCTAGTGGTTAATATTGCCATTTGTGATGACGATCCTATCTTCTTAGAAGAATTGTCATTTAAACTCAACACTTTTGCACGAAACAATAATTGTCAGTTACATCAAACATGTTACATGAATCCCAAAATGTTAATTGAAGATATGAGAGAGGGGGTATATTATGACATAGTTTATCTCGATATAATAATGCCACAATTAAATGGAATTGATGCATTAAAAATAATAAATCAATTGTATCCCTATTGCCTTATTATAATTATGACCGCATATTCTCATTATGCAATTGATGCAATAAATTTAGAAGTTTTTCGTTATATGCTCAAAGAAGATTGTAGCAATTTATTTAATTTAACTCTTCAAGCTGCACTAAATAGGCTATCACATAATTATAAACATCATTACCTTATAGTATCATCGAGAAAACATTTAAAAATACATTGTCAAAATATATTATATTGTTACAAGTCATCAAAAATGTCAATTATAGTTACTACCAATGAATCATATCGCGAAAGAAAATCACTTCAAAAATTACTATATGATTTAAATGCTACTTACCATTCATTTATTATGATTGAACGAAGTTATATTGTTAATATCCAATATGTTAAAGGAGTAGATAAAAACGAAATTATCTTAAACAACAATGAGCGACTCCCAATTGGCAATACCTACTTAAATTATGTTAAACAAACCGTAGATAACTATTGGAGAGGTATACTATAAAATCCATTTTATATACCCTCACTTAGTTAAAGTGGAACGTTATGCTATTCGCACCATACATTATCAGCCTAGTGTTTAGATAGCGGATATAATATAGGTGCAGCCTATAGAGAGCTTTTTTTTGGATTAATGAATATACTGCTATACGCGAATATCAAAGCAATGCAATGTATACGGTAAATCACTAGTACCGTGCTAGTTTAATCTATCCATGAGATAATAACTCCAGAAAACTACAAGTTTTATAAAGGAGTCGTCCCTATGGATAAGATTACATATCAGGTCCGTGCAGAGCACTGGGCTAGTGCCGGCAACTCAGAGGACGGTCTCTTTTACCGAGATCAAGCTTCCATCATCTCCTCAGAACACAGCTCCGGTTTTCCATCCGGATCTCGTAATCCGAAAAGGCAATATCGTCCTGGAGATATCGAATTCCGTTTCAGACGCGCTCCTTTCACAGATTGGAGGCATCCTGGATGCTGAATAATGCAACCGGATTTCGAAAGATTTATATTGCTGCAAGATACACAGATTTACGTCGCGGAATCGATGGACTGGCATCCATTGTTAAGTTCAACTTTCAGCTGGATCCATATGAAAAGGATAATCTATTTCTCTTCTGCGGCAGACGCAGTGACCGTATCAAGAGGCTTGTATGGGAAGGTGACGGATTTCTTCTCCTTTACAAAAGGCTGGAGCATGGCGGTTTCAGCTGGCCCCGTACAAAAGAAGAGGCACTGGAGAGCACACCGGAACAATATCAGGCATTGATGCAGGGGCTAGAGATTGTCTCCAGACATCCGATTCAGGAAGTACATCCCAAGGATCTCCTGTAAGGCATTGTGCAAAACGGAGAAAATCAAAAAATCTTTTCACCTTCACGCCTAGGGAAGATTGGAAGTTATCCACAACTGGGCCTTATTGCATTCATTCAATCATGGAGTACTTACCAGCAGCAAGCTGCCGTGTGGATAAGTACTCTGAAAAACAGAAAAAACTAATAGTTTTTTCGGCTTTTCAGAGTGTTTATCTTATAGTGAGAATGACGAAAGATATTTTTGTGTGGTTCGCTTTTTCTTTTGTTTTGCGGTACAATAGTTCCAGCAAAACAAAGGAGCACCAAACATGTCAAAGATCTACTCACCAGAAAAACTGAATAGCTTCAGCATGGAAACACTCATGGCAGTGATCCTGTCCATGCAGGATCAATTGAGCCAGCTGAATGCAAACATGGAGCGACTGATCGAGCAGATCGCTGACGCAAACAATAAACGCTATGGGCGTTCTTCTGAAAGGCTGGATGTCATCGCAGGCCATTTAGAACTGGAACTCATCTTTAACGAAGCAGAAGCTCTGACAGAAACTCTTTATGTCGTTGAGCCTGCCGAAGGGGATGAGCTCCAGGTCAGCCGTCGAAAAAAGAAAGGGAAACGTGAGGAAGATTTAAAGGATCTTCCAGTTGAAGTGATTCCTCATACTCTTTCGGACGAAAAACTGCAGGAACTCTTTGGGGAGGACAGATGGAAGCGGCTTCCAGATGAAGTCTACAAAAGAGTCCGTGTTCAACCCGCTGTGTATACAGTTGAAGAGCATCATGTAGCTGTCTATGCCGGCAGGGACAATCAGACAATCGTTAAGGCAGACCGTCCTAAAGATCTGCTCCGAAACAGCATCCTGACGTCCTCTTTGGCGGCAAGTATCATGAATGCCAAGTATGTAAACGGGCTTCCTTTGTACCGGATCAACCAGTAATTCCTGCGGAACGACATCCACATTTCCAAGCAGGGGATGGCGAACTGGATGATCCAATGTGCGGACCGGTATCTAGGTATTCTTTATGTTATTTCCATGAAGAGTTATATCATTTCCATGTGCTGAAGGCGGACGAGACCCCGGTCATGGTATCGAAAGACGGACACCCCGCAAACAGCAAGAGCTATATGTGGGTCCACCGTACCGGTAAGATCTAGACAGACACGCCGATCATCCTGTACGAATATCAGCGTACCCGAAAAGCAGACCACCTAAGAGAATTTTTGAAGAGCTTCGCAGGCGTGGTTGTCTGCGACGGCTATTCCGCTTACAGGAAGCTGGAGCGGGAAAATCCGGATATTATTTTTGCCGGATGCTGGACACATACAGGACGGTATTTCTCGGATGCTTTAAAAGCCCTTCCGAAGGCGACACAAAAAACCGCCAAAGATACTGTTGCGTATGAGGCACTAAAGCGGATTGGAGCCATCTATCATTTGGACAATCAATTATCTGATCTGAAACCGGATGATCGGAAGAAACAGCGGCAGATCACAGTCCAACCTCTGGTGGAGGCTTTCTTTGCGTGGACAAAAGAGGTTCAATCCTCTGGTCGTCTTTCCAAAGGGTAAACACTGGAAGGAATCAATTACTGTATCACTCAGGAAGAGACCCTGAGAGTGTTCCTTACAGACGGAGACGTCCCCATTGACAATAATGCCAGCGAAAGAGCCATCCATGAATTCTGTATAGGGAAGAAAAACTGGCAGGTAATCGACACCATTAACGGTGCAGCCAGCTCCGCGATCATATACAGCATAGCCGAGACAGCGAAGGCAAACCATTTAAAGCCGTATGATTATTTTGAGTATCTTCTGACTGAGCTGCCAAAGTACGCAGCGACAATTATAGGGCCGCAGTTATGCGTGGCCCGTTGAGTCCTGCTTTTTCGGTTTTCGTATGTGCTCTGGTAGTTTCTCAGACCGGGGAAGCAGATCTTCCAGAAAACTCCTGTCAAGATCAGGCAATTGAGCGTTTACCAAAAAGGTACTTTCAGCCCAGCTTTATCATAGAAGATCGTATTTACAGACTTTTCTTCACACTCAATTGCAATGTTCAATGATACTGTGATAAATGTCCTCACATAATCTAGTTACTGCTTCAGAAGATTCTTTCATAACACCATAGTTAAATATTAGATAATCTGTATTAAGTAATAATGCATTGGTTAAATCAATGATATCCGCTTGTGAAGGTATTCTCTTTTCCTCTAATGATGCTAATAATCCTGTCGCTAAATAAAAACTCCTTCTATATTTGTGTACCACATCTTTTACATTTAACTGATAAAAAAACAAATCACATACATTTGCATTGAGGAATAGATCACCTCGTCCTAACATAATATCTGATTCCTTTGCTATGTCATCAAGATTTTTTATCCCATTGAGTGTCTCAACTTTACTTATAATATTAGCGCCCGAAAATATGTCTTTATATATCTGTACATCTTTATAATCTTCTACGAAAGAAATCGCTATATAGTGTGGGTTCGACTCCGTAATAGCTTTAACATAATCCTCAGTGATTTTACTATGTATAATATACTTAAAAGAAATAGACTTTGTGCTATAAACCAAAATTTCACAATCTGATGAAACTATAATACTGTTAGAATTTTCAATTTTATTCACAGTTAGTATACAGCATCCATCTCCATAAATTAAACGATCCCCAACATTTACTATTATCCCAATATTTGGTATATCTACCCACCATTCTAAATAATCACTTGCTCCTACTTTAATTGAGGAAATTCTAATATTCTGATTTTTATATAAATACATCGTATTAGTGTTATAAAAAAAAACACGGGGTTTTCTGCCTGGATAAGGTATATCTAACATGAATTTTGTTTCGCTCCCTACTTTGATTAGACTGTTATTGATATAATCTAATCGCTTTTTCAATGAATATATGTCAGTACACTTACATAAATTAAAACGAAAGGTGTGAATACCCAAAGAAAATAACTTTTTCAATAGTTTACAATCTTCTTCAAAATAGCATGCCCCAATAGTAGCTATAATTTGACTTTTTTTCATAATTCACCCTCACTATTAACTATGAGCAGAATAAATTAATAAGAACATAATGTAAATATACTCTACTCGACTTTGTTCAAAAAACTTGTTTGTATTTTAATCTGTTGTGCTAATTCATATAAAAATTTGTTAAAAGCCTGTAAAATCCCAAAGAATCCCTGCTTTTTTTAAATATGTTCACTTACTACACACCTACGCAATTTAAAGATCAACTGGCATACTTTAGGCCAATTCGTTTTACTGTTGGCACGTATTAAGGCCATGAGGGATTTTCCAACATACCCTTTGTCTCCTAAAATTACAAGGCTAACTTGATCTTCAACCATGTCTTGCAGACCTTTTCTGTCATCTGTGGAAGCCGGAGTGATTTCAAATGCGGTAATATATCCTTCTAAGGTAATCAGGGCATGTATGGTTCAGACAGTTTAGCCTCTAAAATGTGCTGTCTGTGTAGCACTTCAGGTGGAGCAAACTGACGATATAAATCGTCAATATGGATATACCGATGCGCTGAAAGCGCATATCCGGAGTTTTGGAAATCAGTAGTCCGACGCATAAAATCAAGGCTTCAGTATATGCAAGTGCGAAAGAACCGCTGTCCTAGAGAGCATATTCTCCAGAACAGGAACGCCATTTAATTGGTAACAGTTATTCACTCATACCGGATCTAGCCCATATACTTCTCTCATGGAGCGGTAGTCGTATTGTCAGTAGGAGTGCTCATGTGATGATCACACCTACAGCTCCTTCGGCATTTGGACTATCCTTCGGTGTCCTAACACGAGCAAGTATGATAGCTGTGTTATAGTGTTCTACCACTTCATGATAGTCAGTGTTGACTTCCTGGTTATACCAGACATGTGTACATGGGCATTAACCCAGGTGTTCTGTTTCTCGTTGATAAAAAGCTTCGACATGCGGATGCTTACTGTATTTCAACTCCCCTACGAATAACCATGCCCTGGGGACTCTTCCAGGGACTGCTGATATCACGGCTATGACCTATATATGCTCGTTGCTCCGATTCTGAGAGCGATCTGCCTGTTTTCCCACTGCTCTCACCTTCTTCCACCCATGATTCCCATGGCTTACCGCTCAAAAGATGTGGTACTGCCGCCTCTATCACATCTTAATGTTACAACATCTGGATGCTTGGGATATGCCTTTTGAATCTGCCCTTAGAAGGTTGATTCTACAAGCAGCATAATGGATTCCGAGAGAGCATATTTATGTTTAATATCCCTTACAGCCAGTAGGAATTATCCATCTTGTTGCTTAAGCTGTTAAAGTGTTGAGAGTAATCGATATATCGGATTCCTCCTTTGATTTTCAGATTTGTATCGTCTACAAATAGGATAGCCTATTTTGTTGAAGTTCTATTTAGTATTAAAATTATATCCTCAACTGTGTCTGTTTACATTATAATAAAATGAATTACTTCTAAGAATATATCTCTCTAACGTAGAAATATAAATCATGTTATTATCACATATACAAAATAGAAACTCTAAAAACTTGGAATCATTTAATAACGTTCTATCTTTATCAAATTTTAACAAAATTGAGTGCATTATTTTTATATTTTCTATCTGTCTATTAGTATAAAAACTAGGTTTTGATGTATTTAATTGTAATAAATAAATCCTATGTTTCATTCTTAAATATATTTTATCAATTACATCGCTAAGAGAAAAATTGTTTTCATACAATATTTGATTTTCTATTTCATTAATAAAATGTACATTAACTTTATCCTTTGTTTCTACATCTTCTATATCAAGACACCCATAAATTTCAATAAGCTCCAGCTCAGATTTTGTTTTTGAATCTGCCATATGTATTAAATTAATATTCCTATCCCAAACAGAAAATTCACCTCGTATGCTATTCTTTTTGCACTTATAAGGTAATGTATCTCCTTTAATAGACAATAATTCTTTTTCCTCCATCTCCGTTCTAATCATTAAAGATATTGACGGTCCTAAACGAAATAATTCTTTATTAAACAAGTAGTAGTCAAATTCCCATTTAAAATCAGAAATATGCATGATATTTATTAAATCCTCTGAAGGATTAATCACACACCAGGCCACAACTTCAACTTTGTATTTATAAACTAAGCTGTTGATTAGTTTAGTTAAACAACCACGCCAAATTGCATCTGGCTTTAAAAGAATATGATATATCATAACAATTCCTCCATTCACCGCTACAAACACTACGTTACCTTAGGGAATTCTACGCTTTGATTTTGTTCTAGATGTCGGAATCTGGTGTTTAATGTCAAAAAACCTGGCTAAGGCTCTTAATTAACTATCCCCTTGTCCGAGTCATTTTAGTGGAGTACTTTTTTAGTCTGCTTCACTTTAGGTGTATCCTTGGTTTTGGATACCTCTGTTTCAACGCTATGGTATTACATATACTATATGGTTTATTGTAAAAAGAATCATTTTACGCTTCTCTCTCTACTGTTTCAAATCTCCACCTTCCATAATCGACAAACCGGATATATATTACTGCTATTTAAACATGTACGCCCTCCTGTAACAATATCCTCTGCGACGCAACCATCATAACCGCATCTACTATCACATGAATCACATCTATTTTCCGTAAAATAATCATATTCGGAGTTTTTACATTTAATTAGACAGTTATTGTTCTGTTCTGCATAATAGATACCAAAATCAAAAAGGAAAGAACAAATATAACATTTTCCATCTGGGAATACTGATATTCTTTCCAGATTCTTTCCAACACACCCTTGATATTTTTCCAAATACGAATCTGAATTACCCTTTATTGCATATGCTGGCTGATAAGATACTTTGATTTTTTTGTTAGCTAATGTATATTGTTGTATTAAATTGCATGTCTCAATCCACTTTTCAGGAGATACTCCTTTTATATTTGATATTTTTGCATTTCCTATCTCAGACATAATATGAAACTTAACCAGTTGAACTTTTAACTTGCTCCCTAAATCAATCATATTTAATACTTCATTAACATTAACAGAATTCACAGTCATAATAATCCGGGTATCAATATTTGCATCAACTAGGCTTTTAATTGTATCTATCGTTTGATCGTAAGCTCCCTTATTTCTAATATAATCGTTGCTCTCCCTAGTCGCTCCATCTAAACTGATTTGAATATATGATACTTTATCCTTTATTTGTAACAGAATTTCGGATGCCTTACTAGATCCATTACTTCCAACAATTATCTTTTTATAGCCAAGTTCTACTGCATAATCCACACATTCTTCCAAACCACTATACAAAGTTGGCTCTCCACCAATGAAGCATACTTTTTCACTTCCCAATTGTTTAAATGTTTCAAGATATTTTTTAGCCTGCTGTACTTCCATAAATTCCTTTTTTACCAAACGATCTCCTAGGTAACAATGCTTACAATGATAATCACATTCATTAGAAAGATATAAATACAGATTCTCAAATCCTTTTTCTTTCTTTATTTTTTTTAAATCTTCTATAATTTTATTATCTAATTTATACATTCTCCTTCTTCATATGTTGTATTATTGATATTAATACACATATCTCCTTTCTTTAGTTAGTTTATAAAACTAATATACATTAAATAATTATTAGATGACAGAATAGAAACATAATAACGTTTCCCTTGGCATTATATGCTCAAACACAAATCACTTATTTTTTTTTGCAAATCGTTATACTCCATTCGCTTCATCAAGCGCTCCTCTTGAGCTTCTAGTTTATGCCCATATTGCCACCATTTCGTTAGTGTTCTCTGATCAAGAACGCAAAATCTATCTCTTACGGAAACTCCTCTAATTGAAATAGATATGCTATCTGGAATTGCACATATTGAATGTATTACTGAGTTTTCCAATGAATACATTACACCAGGATATAGATTCTCAATTACTAAAGGGGTTTCTGTATTTAGAATATTTATATCTTCTTCCCCTTTAGGCAACATTCCATATATATATTGGGTATATCCTCCTTTTAAGATATAGCTACTATAATTCCATCTATGATAATGTATACGATTTCCATATTTTTGATTGAATACACTAATACGAACTTGCACCTGTTCATCATAATATATAACAAATTTATCTAAAAAGTCATAACTTTCTGCACTTAATTGCAGCAGTTCGTTGTTCAATACATCTTTAAGCATCATACGCAGTAAATCTTTCTGCGTAACTAATTCATTTAATACACTTTGTGAAGACTCAGCAAATTCAATAAAACTAGCATTTGATATTTGTTTAAACAGTGTATTATACATAATATTTTGCTCCTCTCGTATGACTATAATATCTCGGAATTATTATTGCTTTTAACAACAAATTGATTGCCGTACGATCCTTTGATTGTTGTTGATATCCGCTTTATTAACATTCTATATTCATCATTTATTTCTTCTTCTGATGCCATTACTAAATCACCTGAATTAGCTAAGTGTTCCAAAGTACTACCTTTAGATAAATGAAATTTAGAAATATAAACTCCTATACATTGACTATGATTTATAAAGTAACTCGTTTTATCTAGATGAGAATTATTAACCAATATACTTTTTCTTAAATGTATACTTCCAATACCTGCCATAATTATAATGTAATAATCAATATTATTTTTTTCTAATATACGTTTTGCATCAAATAACATATTTTCTCGATGTGGCTTATCAATTAGCTGTAATGTTCTATCGCAGGCACTTTCAACGCCCCAATAAACGGAATTTAAACCACTACATTTTAAATTAATCCATTCTTCTTCAGACATATTTAATATAGTATATGTAAC
>PPYF01422227.1_pt1 | contig 10934 bp, 9 predicted proteins | sample 1559871 | NCBI WGS metagenome assembly PPYF01 (sample SAMN08240021, study PRJNA423297) | Human gut metagenome, whole genome shotgun sequencing project.
TAATGTAAAGTTAAACTTTAAGAGAGAATTTATGAAAAGAAAATTAATGCTGTTATTGGCATGCCTTTTTGTGGGCATAGGCCTAGTAACTGCCCAGACTCAAAAGGTCACAGGCGTTGTGATTTCTGAAGAAGACGGGCAGCCAGTTGTTGGCGCTTCTGTGTTGGTAAAAGGTACCACTCTGGGTACAATCACAGATGTAGATGGTAATTTTAATTTGTCGAATGTACCAAGTTCTGCAAAGACTTTGCAGATTTCGTACATCGGTATGCAGACGCAGGAAGTGGCGATAAAGCCCAATTTGCGAGTGGTTCTCAAATCTGATGCACAGCTAATAGATGAGGTTGTGGTAACCGGATATGGGGTAACTAAAAAAGCGGCATTTACGGGATCTGCCCAAACGGTGGATAATAAGGACTTGATGAAAAAAACAGATGCAAACTTTATGAAGTCTTTGGAAGGATCAGTAGCTGGTTTACAAGTAAATAGCTTGACTGGACAACCTGGTGCATACGCTTCTACTACTATTCGTGGAGTTGGTTCAATGAATTCTGGAACCGAACCTTTATACGTAATTGATGGTATTGCCATTTACACAGACAAAATGGGGGCTTATAACAAAGCCGGGACAGGGGATATGGCGGCAAGTCCGATGGCTAATATCAATCCTAACGACATTGAGTCCATCACAGTTTTGAAAGATGCTACAGCTACAGCTATTTATGGAGCTCGTGCAGCGAATGGAGTAATTGTAGTTACTACTAAAAAAGGTAGTCTGGGAAAAGCGCGTTTTAATGTGAATGCAAAAGTCGGAACTAGTTTTGTAGGTAAGATAGATCATAATTATCGTACGACAAATCTGGATAAATACAAAGAGATCTGGACCGAAGGACTAACAAATGCAGGATATGACGGTGAGGATGGCATGACTTCTGCTGAATGGCTGAATGCCTATGTTATGGATTGGTATAATGTGGACTTGACGCAAAATATCAAGAGTGTGGATTGGCTGAAGGAGATTCTGCAAAATGGTTTTTCACAAGAATATGATATCAGTGCTCAAGGTGGGAATGAAAATTTGCGCTATTATATTAGTGGAGGATATTTTCAGAATACAGGTATCGTCATCGGAACTGGAATGAAACGCTATAGCGGACGTATTAGTTTAGATGGAAAAAGCGGGCGGATAGGATATGGACTTTCTGTGAATGGAGCACTCTCCGATATAAACAATACTATGACTGAAAGCCAATATACTAATCCTATTGTAGCAGTATATGACATCCGTCCGTTTGAACAGGTGCGCAATGAAGATGGAACATATAATACAAATGTTAATTATAATCCTGTAGCCATTAACGATAAAGAAAAAGGTGATAAACGCAATCAAAAGCAGATTACATTGGTTGTGAATCCATATTTTACTTATAATATTATTGATGGCTTAACATGGAAGACAAATGCAGGATTGAGCTTAATTGACTTGGACGAGTTCTTTTACAGTTCAATTTATAATCCTCAATATTCCGGTAGCGGTATGCTTGGTCAAAGAAATCAGGAAAGGGCAACAACCTTGACCATTACCAATACCGTAAACTTCAACCGCACTTTCAAAGACATGCATCATTTGAATGTATTGTTGGGACAAGAAGCACAGAAAATATCTTATAGAACAATTTATGCAGCTGCCAGTGGATATCCTAGTGATGCTGTTTTTGAATTGGACAATGCTTCCAAGCCAACAGGGGCGGGATCTTCAACCAAAGCAAGCACTCTTTCTTCGTTCTTTATGAATGCAGAATATAACTTGAATGATAAATATTATCTGTCAGGCAGTTTCCGTTATGACGGCTCGTCAAGATTTGGTGTAAACAACAAATGGGCTCCTTTCTGGTCTATAGGAGCAAAATACCGCATCTCTAACGAAAGCTTTATGGAAAATACCAAAAGTTGGTTGACAGATTTGACTATCAGAGGTAGTTATGGAACTGTAGGTAATCAGGATATTGGTTATTATGCAGCAATGGGATTATATAATTATGGATATTCTTATAATGGTAAACCAGGAGCTATTCCTTACCAAATAGCCAATCCGGATCTAAAATGGGAGACTGTTGCAAAAGCCGATATCGGTATCCATGCTGTTTTCTTTGAAAGACTGACACTCGAAGTAGATTATTATAACCAACGGACAAAAGATATGATATTTGATGTACCACTTTCTTACACAACTGGATTCGGGTCTATCCTAAAAAATGTAGGTGAGATGGAAAACAAAGGTATAGAATTCTTGATTAACGCTAACGTACTTAGAAATAAGGATTTCAGTTGGGATGTTCGTTTCACTGGTACGGCAAATAAAAATAAAATCATAAAACTTGCCACAGAAAAACCAATTGAGAATACTCTAACTATCAGAAAAGTTGGCGAGGCGTATAATACATTCTATATGCCGGAATATGCAGGAGTGGATCCTGAAACAGGAGAAGCAATGTGGTATAAAGGACAAGAAGGGGATGAGAAAACAAAAAATGTAAATGAGGCCGGTCAGCGAATTGTAGGTTCTGCCGATCCTAAATTTTATGGTGGCTTTGGAATGAATTTCAAATACAAAGGTTTTGACTTCTCTTTTGATACCAGTTTCACCTTGGGAAATAAAGTATATAACTCCGGATTTGCATTTGATATGCAGGTTGGACATTATTTCTTAGGTCCGGTATCTAACTATGTTTATGACAACCGCTGGCAAAAGCCGGGAGATATAACCGACGTACCCAAATTTGTAGCTGGAGACAACTCGGGAGCAGAAACTAATTCCAGCCGTTTCTTAATGAACGGTTCTTATTTGAGAATGAAATCCATGGTTTTAGGATATACTCTTCCGAAGAACCTTATGAATAAAGTGGCTATTGACAATTTAAGAGTTTATATCTCTGCTGACAATTTGTTCACTATCACTGCTAAAGATTTTATAGGATTTGATCCACAAACTAGATCTACCGGTATGCAGTCTTGGGCATATCCTGTACCTAGAAATATCATGTTCGGTCTTAATCTTAGCTTCTAAAAAATAACTTTAGAAATTTATGACAATGAAGAAAATATTATTTGCTTTATTAACCGGTTGGATGGCAATTTCATTCACCGCATGCGATGACTTCTTGACAGAAACGCCATCAACTTCTGTTCCGACAGAAGAAGCCTTGGTTACTACCCAAGATTTTCAGAATGCTTTAAATGGTGTATATTACACATTAGGTTCATATCGTTTTCTGGGACGTGATGTATTAGCAATTGGAGATGCGCCAACGGATATCACTTCACATTCCGTTGCAACGTCCCATTTCTATGACATCTTCCGCTATCAGATACTGGATACTAATTCATACATAGAAGAAATATGGGCATACGGATATTGGGCTATCGACCGTTGTGCACGTATCATTAAAGAAGGTGCTTCATTTAAAGAAGTAACAAAGGGGGATCTGACAGAAGTGGAAGGATGCATCGCTCAAGCCTATGCAATTAAAGCCCTCTGTTCTTTCTATTTGACTAACATGTTTGGTTTGCCATATTCGGAAGCCAACAAAACGACATTAGGTATCGTAAACGTTACTGAGCCCGTCCCTGCCTATTCACAGGTGTCAAGAGTTAGTGTAGAACAAAATTATAGCCTGATTCTTGATGATATAACGAAGGCTAAAGAATATTATGCTAAAGAAGGTGTTGAAAATGTAGGTAAACAGTATATGAATACGGCTGCAGTTGCTGCACTTGAAGCTCGCGTAAAACTCTATATGAAAAATTACGAAGGGGCTATTACGGCGGCTCAAGAGGCAATAACCCTAAGTGGTGGTACAATTGTATCAACCAAAGAAGACTATAAGAATATGTACACGACATTGGCTGTTTCGACAGAAGACATTTTCTTTATAGCAAAAGCCGAAGATGATTATTTATCTGCTAATGCTCTGAATACTTTATGGAATAAATACGGTTTGTCTATTAACAGCGCAACAATAGCAGAATATTCATCTAATGATATTCGTCTGGCACTTCTTGGCGGTACGTGGACTGGTGGAAAAATGCGTGGTATCACAACCAATAATCAGATTTCTAACTTGCCGGTTTTCAGACTGCCTGAAATGTATTTAATACAGGCAGAAGCATATGCAAAACAATCAACTCCTGATTATGGTAAAGCTAAAGAAAAACTGTTGGAAGTAGCGGCAAAAAGAAACCCGGATTTGGATGATAGTGAAATTGCAGAGGATCAGACGATTATTGATGTGATTGACAAAGAAAGAAAATTAGAACTGGTTCAAGAAGGACATCGCTTCTTTGATGCAAGAAGATTAGGCAAAATTATTAGTGTGGCAGATGGAGCGTATACTAATTTCAACATTGCCAAATTTGTGTACCCAATACCTTCTTTTGAAGTTAATTCAGGTTTTGGAGTTATACAAACAGAGGGATGGAGTGATAATCTACCTCGATAAAACATTTTTTAATATTGCCTCCATATAAGGATAAGTTTTAAATAAGTAGATGAGACCTGCAATTTTAGAATTAATCGAAATTGCAGGTCTTATTATTTATAAATATATACATAAATAGTTTTACGTAAGAAACATTTACTTCAACATCGTATCGAATAATGGGGAGAAGGAGCACGTCTATTAGACTACAGACGTTATATTGATCCGGAAGACTGGGAAATGACGATGATGATTCCAATGACAGAGTTCGACGGTAATGAAAGCTTAAATATTGCCACTGATCAGAATCCATAAACAATTCACTTCTTTTTAATGAAATAAAAAAGAGTAGATACAATATATCCAATTCCAAGATATAAAAAAGATACTGATTTATAAAGGTAAAAATGAGACTAAACTCTTTGGCAAGCCTTGGAGTTTTAGTCTCATTTCTATTAAGGGGGTTATAAAAAAACTCGGGAATCTATTTTTTACAAAAGTAATTTAAAATAAAATATTCCTGATAGTTGTCATCCATTTACGGCTTTATTTATATATATCTTATTAACTTCTATAAGGGTAGTTCATTTTTTACAGCAAAGATAAATTTCATTTTAAGGACTCTTCAACCCTTCTATCTTTTATCATCAAGGAAGCATCCCCTCTCTCACAATATCCACCAAAATCGGTTTCAATCCGCTGACGAAACATTCCACCGCAATTACCATCAGAATCAATCCCATGAGGCGCATCATTACATTGTTTCCCGTCTCGCCCAATACGTTTACCAATTTCGTAGAAGCACGAAGAATAAAGAAAGTCAGCAGATAAATCAGGGCAATAGTGCCGATCAAAATTCCCTTCATTTCATAAGAATGTGCATCCTGCATCAAGACAATAGCATTGGCAATCGCTCCGGGACCGCATAACATAGGAATGCCGAGAGGAGTAATGGAGATATCATCCGCATACGTTTTGATTTCTTCATCTTTCAGTTTCATTGGTGTATAACGGGCTTGAAGCATATCAAAGCCGATCTTGAAGATAATCACCCCACCGGCAATACGGAAGCCATTGGTAGAAATACCGAAAAACTTAAAAAGAAACTGCCCGGCAAAGACAAATACCATTATTGTAATAAACGACACAATGGTGGCGCGACGTACGATAGACTGACGTTCCTTATCCGTCATACCATGAGTCATGGTAAGGAAGACAGGCATCGTTCCCAATGGGTTGGTCAATGTAAAGAATGAAGTGAAACAAAGTAAGGCAAAAGGCAGAAGCGTACTATCCATGATTATATCGTATTTTATGCAAAATTAAAACGCAACAAAAATACGACTTAATCCAGAAAACCTATAATAAATCCATTAATTCTTTCAAGGAATGTATGTGATAAGTGGGAAGAAAAGGGAAAGTAGTCCGTTCCGTCACATTGTAAAAAGCCTGATGCATCCCTACTCCGTGCGCTCCGGTTATATCCGCTTCCCAACTGTCACCAATCATCAAGGATTCGCGCAATTCGGATTGAGTGGCAGACAAGGCAAAATTAAATATTGCCGGCCAAGGCTTCAACACTCCGAGATCTTCCGAAAGAATCACTTTTTTGAAATACCCGTCCACTCCTGCCGACCGCATCTTGCATGATTGCAATTCACGGAATCCATTGGAAAGGATATAGAGGTTATATTTAGGAGCAAGATATTCCAATACCTCCTTTGCATGAGGCATCAAAGTACTTTTAGTGGGAATAATCGCGAAAAAATCTTTCGAGAACTGTTCGGCAAGCGCTTCATCTTCCACTCCCACAGCCTGTAAAGGATAAAAGAAACGTTGACGGTTCAATTCATCTTTCGTTATTTTTCCTTCGCCGTACTCAATCCAAAGTTCGGTATTTCTTTGCTGATAAAGGGTATAATAATGATCGAACGAATCAAAATAACGGTCGAATGAATATTTCTGATATACTTCTTCAAAAGTATCACGGGCATTTTGAGAGAAAGCCCAGATGGTATCATCAAGATCAAAAAAAAGATTTTTATATTTCATCAGTAGTTATGCGTATAATAAGAAACAAAAAAGCCAATGTGCTAATTTCTTGAATCCAGGAATCAGCACATTGGCAATTCAAAAAGGGATGTCTACCTTATTTTACTTGAATAACCAAGTATCTGGATACACTCCAGAATTCAGTAGGATTAGTAATCTTCAATGTCAACTGGCCTTTGTCATCTTTTACCAATTCATAAGAACCGGACGGATGAGTAGTCAGTAACTCAGCACGTTTAGAGTACAACTTGATTTCTTTGGTTGTACGGATATCGATTTGAGTGAAATAATCCTTATTGAAATCAGCGCTCTTCAATACATCTCCGCTCTGAAGAATCTTTTGAGCTTTCAATTCAGATTTAGTACCGAATACGAACCAGGCAGCATTCAAGCTCTTTTCCTGTTCAGCAACGGTTTTAGCTTTCGCTTCGTTTTCTGCAGCCAACGTTTCTTTAGCAGCAGACAAGTCGCTGACAGCAGCATCCAATTCCTGGATACGGATATTCTTGGAAGCCAGTTCTGTTTGAAGTTCTTCGATACGTTGTTGTTTAGCGTTCAATTCAGCAGTCAAAGCAGCAACAGCTTTTTTCATCTGTGCAGAATTGTAATTGCTGTTCTTCAACTGTGCCTGCAACTTTGCAATCTGCGCTTTGTTTTCTTCCATCTGTTTAGAGATGAATTCGATGTCAGAAGCAATCTGTTGCTTGGCGCTGGCAGAGTTTTCAGTGATGGTTCCACGTTGCAAGTCAACACGACTTTCGGCAGCATTGATCTTACGGAAACCTTCCTGAACTTCATTGAAAGTACCCATCATATCATCCAGTTCAGCATTGCGCTGGTTCAGTTCCATCAAAAGAGAATCATTTTCAGCTTTCAGGTCTTTACTTCCACCTTTAAAGCTATCACACGAAGCTAACATGGCTACGCATACAAATAAAACAGCTAACTTTTTCATACGTTTACGTTTTACGTTTTTTAATGAAATTATTTAATCATCTATTCCTGCTAATACTATCACAATCTCGCCCCGGGGTTCGGTAGCGGTAAAGTGTTCTATCAATTCAGCCAAACTGCCCCGAACTGTTTCTTCGTGGAGCTTGGATATTTCACGCGACACGGTTGCCTGACGTTCAGCACCGAAATATTCGGCAAACTGTGTTAACGTCTTCAACAGACGGTGGGGTGATTCATAAAACACCATCGTACGGTGTTCTTCCGCCAATGTCTTCAGTCGTGTCTGCCGTCCTTTCTTCTGGGGGAGAAACCCCTCGAAGCAGAACTTCTCGTTCGGCAATCCCGATGCAACGAGTGCCGGAACAAAAGCGGTTGCTCCCGGCAAGCACTGCACTTCAATGCCGTTGCGTACACACTCACGAACAACCAGAAATCCGGGATCGGAAATTCCAGGCGTTCCGGCATCCGAAATTAGTGCCACCGTTTCACCTGCCTTTATTCTATTAACAACACTTTCCACCGTTTTATGTTCATTAAATTTGTGGTGAGATTGCATTGCATGACTTTCGAGGACAGAAATGCGACTGCAGTCTTGTAGGAACTCATTACTGATATCTGTTCGATAACCCGATTCATCAAATCAGTGTCGCCTCCGAACAGTTCACGAGAAAAACGGAAAGAATCATTCAAGCTGATAGCATGTCGCAAGCCAGCAGACAGTTTGAGACTTTCTCCCAACACAGCCGATTTAGGTTCTTCCTCTTTCACAACAGTTTCAACGACAGGTTCCGCAACAATTGCCGGTTCCTCTTTTTTCCCTTCTTCTTCTTCTTCTTCTCCTTCTTCCCTGAACAGCATCCACCTCCTGCTGCAGTTCTTCCAAACGCCCCTGCATCCGTGTAATGCTCCGCTTCAACAGTTCAGACAAAGTCGGAGTCGGCTCCTTGGTAAATGAATCCATGAGATACTTCAACTCATGAACATCCAACTCAATATCTGTTAATAGCTTCTGTTTCATGTCAGTCCATTGTTTATACGGTGCGAATGTAGGAATAATTTATGCAATAACTTAAAATAATGGATAATTTAACAGTTCTTGCACATCGAATTGCTTACCTTTGTCCACATATTTATTTAATCAAGAAAACACAAAATCTCATGGTATTATTTTCAGAAGACCACATACAGGAGACTAGAAGAAGAGGCCGGATCGAAGTAATCTGCGGTTCTATGTTCTCCGGAAAGACAGAGGAATTGATTCGCAGAATGAAGAGAGCGAAATTCGCGAAACAACGTGTCGAGATATTCAAACCTGCTATCGACACCCGTTATTCAGAAGAAGACGTAGTCTCTCACGACAGCCATTCTATCGCCTCCACTCCCATCGATTCGTCAGCCAGCATTTTACTGTTTACTTCTGAGATAGATGTAGTAGGTATTGATGAAGCACAGTTCTTCGACAGTGGTTTGATTGATGTATGCAACCAGCTTGCCAACAATGGAATCCGTGTTATCATTGCAGGATTGGATATGGACTTCAAAGGAAATCCATTTGGACCTATGCCACAATTGTGCGCCATTGCCGATGAAGTCTCCAAAGTTCATGCGATCTGTGTGAAATGTGGTCAGCTGGCCTCTTTCTCACATCGTACAGTCAAGAATGAGAAACAGGTTCTTTTAGGCGAAACAGCCGAATATGAGCCTCTGTGCAGGGAATGTTATCTCCGTGCACGAGGGGAAGATGAGCAGAAAGTATAAACTCTATAAAAGAAACAGATTATGGAAAGGAAAAAGATAACATTCGACAGTTTTATACGCGGTTCCATCGGATGTGTGTTAGTTGTAGGAATATTAATGCTCGTGGAACGTCTTAGCGGAGTGTTATTACCTTTCTTTATTGCGTGGCTGATAGCTTATATGGTCTATCCGTTAGTCAAATTCTTCCAGTATAAGCTACGATTAAAAAGCCGCATTATTTCCATCTTCTGTTCCTTATTCCTCATTACGGTTATCGGAGTCACTTTATTCTACCTATTAGTGCCGCCGATGATTTCGGAAATAGGCAGAATGAACGACTTGCTAGTGACTTACCTCACCAATGGAGCCGGTAACAATGTGCCTAAGAATCTTTCTGAATTTATCCACGAGAACATTGATCTTCAGGCGTTGAACCGTGTATTAAGTGAAGAGAATATCCTGGCGGCAATCAAGGATACCGTCCCCAGAGTGTGGACTTTGCTTGCAGAATCTCTCAACATTCTATTCAGCATCCTTGCCTCTTTCATTATATTATTATATGTAATCTTTATATTATTGGATTACGAAGCGATAGCTGAAGGATGGTTGCATCTGCTACCCAATAAATACCGTACGTTTGCCTCCAACCTGGTTCACGACGTACAGGATGGTATGAACAGATATTTCCGTGGACAGGCTTTGGTTGCTTTCTGCGTAGGTATTCTTTTCAGCATCGGTTTCCTGATTATCGATTTCCCCATGGCTATCGCTCTGGGACTTTTCATCGGAGCATTGAATATGGTTCCCTACTTGCAAATCATTGGTTTCCTTCCCACCATTTTATTGGCAATCCTCAAAGCTGCCGACACCGGACAGAACTTCTGGATTATCATTGCATGTGCATTAGCCGTCTTTGCAATCGTACAAATCATACAGGATACCTTCCTTGTCCCCAAAATCATGGGAAAGATTACCGGACTGAATCCTGCCATCATCCTTTTATCTCTTTCTATCTGGGGTTCATTAATGGGAATGCTCGGCATGATTATCGCCTTGCCACTAACAACTTTGATGCTCTCCTACTACCAACGCTTTATTATCAACAAAGAAAAAATAAAATATGATGAAGTAGAAACTACTGATAATCAAGAAACAAGCCACAACGAGGAAAAATAATTGAAACTTTTTTCTACGTAATGCTTGCAAATTAAATAAAAGTAACTACCTTTGCACCTGCAATCAGGAAATAACTGATTCGCAAATAAGGATTGATTCGCTAGCTCAGCAGGTAGAGCACAACACTTTTAATGTTGGGGTCCTGGGTTCGAGCCCCAGGCGGATCGTAGAGGTACAAAAAAAATTATACAGACTTACTCGACAGACAGAAACTGATTACTGAAGATAACCATTCCTCAGCCAATAAAAAGAAAAGCAATACACGCCACAACTTATTTTGCACAACTTGTTTGGAAAATAAAATATTTTTTCCTTACCTTTGTATTAGGATTTATTTCAAATCTTAATAAAAATAGAGCGTTAAGGCATTATCCAAGTTCAGGAAATCCCCAATTTCAAGACAACAACTGGATAATACATTGGACGCTCCACGTACTATTTATATATTAAAGTGTTATATATATAGGCGTGGGGCTTTGTGTATTATATGTTGTTGAGTATGGGGATACTTCTGAACGGTAATACCAAAGTTCCCAC
>PPYF01222231.1_pt1 | contig 10933 bp, 9 predicted proteins | sample 1559871 | NCBI WGS metagenome assembly PPYF01 (sample SAMN08240021, study PRJNA423297) | Human gut metagenome, whole genome shotgun sequencing project.
AGTATTTTCATATTATATCATGAAAAAGAAAATGCCTCAACACACAAGGCATTTTTTACACATAAAGTATCAGAAAAAACGAGCGTATTGTACATAAAATTGATAAAAATGAAACGTTTAACAAAACCTGATACGAAAAAGTACACAAAAACAAGACGAAATAATTGTAAAAAATAGGAAAAATGATTTTTACCCTATGATTTTACTTGAAAAGCTGCTTCGGATGCGATAAGATAGTCTTAACAAAAAACGAAACGTTTTACGTAACAAGAAAATCAGCTATACGAAACAAGGAGAAGGTTATGGCAGACACAAAGCAGCAGTGGTATAAAGATGCCAAATACGGATTATTCATCCATTGGGGACTTTATTCCATCCTTGCAGGAGAGTGGAAAGATCCGAAGACCGGCGAGGTCACCAAGACAGACCGTATCGCAGAGTGGATCGAGAACAATCTCAACATTGACAAGGAAGATTACAGAAAGCTGAAAGATGAGTTCCATCCGGACAAATTTGACGCGGACATGTTTGTGAAAAGAGCGAAAGAACAGTGGGGTGTTAAATATATCGTTCTTACTTCCAAGCATCACGAGGGATTCGCAATGTACAATTCCAAGGTCAGTGATTTTAATGTAGTGAAGGCTACAGGAAGAGATATCTTAAGAGAGCTTTCCGATGCTTGTAAGAAATATGACATGACAATGGGTATCTATTATTCACAGGCTCAGGACTGGGATGATGACAATGCCTATAAGAAGGATTACGAAGACAAGAACGAATGGAAGCCGGAATTCCGTACATACTTCGATGAGAAATGCAAGCCGCAGTTAAAAGAGCTTCTTGAGAATTACGATAATATTTCCCTGATCTGGTTTGATACTCCGATGGGAATGACCGCAGACGAAGCTCAGGAATTAAGAGACTGGGTTAAGGGTATTAAGCCTGACTGCATCATCAGCGGACGTATCGGACACCAGAAGGGCGATTATATGACCACCGGTGATAACTTTATCCCACGTCTTCCATACGACGGTGACTGGGAAGTACCGGCAACTGTAAATGATACATGGGGTTATAATAAATACGATACAAACTGGAAGAATCCGGATGATATCCTGAACCTTCTTCTCAAGATCGTCGGCAGAGGCGGAAATTACCTGCTGAACGTAGGACCAATGGCAGACGGAACTGTTCCGGAAGCTTGTGTCGGGGTTATGAATGAGGTTGGTAAATACGTGACTGAGAATGCAGAAGCAATTTACGGAACCAAGAATGTTGGTATCTATCCGTATGAGATTCCGAGCATTGAATTTACAAAGAGACCACATAAGCTTTACGTACACGTACTTGCACCGAGATATCGAGTTGAACTGCTGAACATCGGTAATCAGTTAAAGGGTGCATATGTGGTAAGCACAGGAGAAAAGCTTCCGTGCCGCGCATTAAAGTGCTGTGAAGGAAACTCGATGATAGAGGTAGAGCTTCCGGAGAAGCTTCAGGGGGCAAAGAACTACTGTGTATGCCTGGAGCTTGAGGAAGAAGAGCCGATCTTTGAGGCGATCATCGATTGATCAATTTATGAACATCAATGGGAAAACTATATAATAAAAAATCATATTAAGGGAGGATTTATTCATGAAGAAACGAATGAAAAAAGTTGCAACACTGTGTCTCGCCGGTGTAACCGCAATGTCTACAGTAGGCGTAACAGGAAGCGCCGTATTTGCAAAGGGTGACACAAACTACGATGTAGACAATATGGATTTTGAAAACGTTGAGCTTCGTGTAGCATTCAGATTTAACAACGGATCTGATACAGACGGACAGGCTAAATGGTATTACAAAGCACTTGATGAGTTCAATAAAGAGAACGAAGGAAAGATCCATGTAACAGATGAGAGTATTTCTACAGAGTCTGATTACGAAGAGAAGCTTACAACAGATTTCGCTTCCGGTAATGTACCGAACGCATTCCTTCAGTATGGCGGAAGCCGTACAAGAGAGTATGTAGATGCAGGATATATACTGGATCTGACACCATACTTTGAACAGTATCCGGAATGGAAAGAGGGAGTTCAGGATTTTGCATGGGAGACAACACAGTTTGACGGCATTGAAGGAACCTATGGTATTCCGTGGTCCGCTTATCAGCTCTGCCTCTACTACAACAAAGATTACCTTGATCAGGTTGGCGTAGATGTTCCGGAGTCCTGGGATGATCTTGTTGATGCCTGCGCGAAATTAAAAGATGCAGGAATCCAGCCATTCAACTACTCTGACAAAGATAACTATCACTTCGAGCATCTGATGAGTGCTCTTGCTCTGAAAGCTTACGGAACAAGCATCGCAGATGATCTTGCAAGCGACAAAGAAGCTTACAACGGCGAGAAGATGGTTGCAATCTATCAGAAGATGAAAGATATGATCGATGCAGGATACTGGGGAGACGGAATCCTCAGCACAGACTTCAACACAGAGAGAAATATGTTCGAGGCAGGAAAAGCTGCATTCACAGTTGACGGAACATGGAACTGCGGTAACTTCCAGAATGACTCCGATACAACTCTCTTCGATGCTCAGAAGATCGGTGTTACAAGAATTCCTTATATCGACGAAGCAAACAAGACTGTAGAGATGGGCGGCGGTTCTGATACATACTACATCACTACATTAAACAAGAGCGATGAGGAAATCGCAGCAACTGTTAAATTCATCAAATACCTTACAAGTGTAGATTCCATCAACGAAATGTGCAAATCCAGCCCGACAACATATGCTGAGAAGGTTACGATCGATACAGGTAACTATCTGCTTGACGATGTAAATGCGATCATGGCTGAGAATACAGAGTCTAAACTTGAGATTCCTACATATGACAGCAACACAGCAGCTATGGATACAATCCGTAATTCTCTTCAGGCATTAGCGACAGGCGCAAGTGCACAGGAAGTTGGAGACGATATCGTTGACAAAATGTCTGCTTACGAATAAAGAGAATTTTGACTGAACGCATGATGTGTGGATAAGAGAAACAGGGGGAAGCATCATCTGCTTCCCCTTGTTTATTACGGAGGTATACATATGGCAGGTAAATCTGTACCAAAGGTAAAACAGAAGCTGGATAAAAAAGATCTTACGCTTTCTTTAGCGTTCCTTCTTCCAGCAATTTTAATAACTGTTATTTTTGTCATCTACCCTGTTTTTGATACCGTAGGCTTATCATTCCGTAAATGGAACGGTATGTTTGGTGCGGCAAAGCAATGGGTAGGACTTGAGAACTATCAGAAGATTTTTTCAGATAATCTGTTCTGGAATGCAATGCTCAACAGTGTGTACTTTATGATCGGTGGTTTCGTTATCCTGATGCCGCTTTCATTTGGTCTCGCAATGTTGGTAACTACAAAGATCAAGGGAACCGGATTCTTCAGAACCTGCTACTTCCTTCCGAATATGTTAGGAACAACAGCAGTAGCCCTGATGTGGACATTTATGTTAAATCCGAACTTTGGTATTTTTAATACCATTGAAAATATTTTCGGCCTTCATGGTGCGATCCCTGATGTGCTGACGATAAAGACTGTAAACGTCTGGATCGTTATCCTAGTAAATGAGTGGATGTATGCCGGATATAATATGCTGATCTTTGCAGCTGGTCTGGTAGCGATCCCGGATGAGTTAAATGAGGCAGCAGCACTGGATGGAGCTACCGGATGGCAGAGAGTTCGTTACATTACCCTGCCTCTGATGAAAAACTCCTTCAAGGTATTCTCTATTTTGTGTATCACAGGATGTCTGAAAGTATTCGATATTATCTGGGCGATGACAAGAGGAGGCCCGAACGATATCAGCTCCACGCCTTCAATCATGCTTTATACACAGGGATTCTCCTATAAGCTGTTCGGACGAAGCAGTGCATACGGTGTTATTCTGTTAGTGCTGGGTGTTGCACTGAGTCTTATAACCAATCATTTGTTCCGTGAAGATAAAGATCTTGCAATGTAGGCGGAAGGAGAAGAGACGATATGGAAAAAACAGCTAATAAACAGAAAATGCATGGAGGAAAGATAGCGCTGTACATTATCGCGATCCTGTGGACAGTTGTTACACTGTTTCCGGTAGTAGTGACCGTAATGGCTTCCTTCAAAACAAACTCAGAGATTTACCTGAACCTGTTAAGCTTCCCTAAGAAGATTATGTTCCAGAACTATATCAGCGCAAACAAAACAGCGGATGCATTGAATACCATCAAGAACTCCCTGGTTGTAGCGACTCTGACAACTGTATTTAATACTGTAGTCGGAATGATGGCAGCATACATCTTATCAAGAAAAGATTACAAATTCCTGAAATGGGTATATGTATTCTTCATGATCGGAGTAATGGTTCCGGTTCACTGTACACTGATCCCGATCAACAACATTGCAACAGCATTAAATGCAAAGAACAACCTGTTCTTCCTGATCCTGATCTATGTTGCGTTTGGTATGTCCCAGGCGATATTCCTTTATACAGGATTCATGGATGGAATCTCCAGGAACCTGGATGAGGCGGCGATCATTGATGGATGTAACAACTGGCAGCTGCTGTGGAAGATCCTTTTCCCTGTCTGCAAGCCGATCATCGCAACAGAGGCGATCTTCGTATTCATCTATGGATACAGTGAACTTGTATTCTCCATGATCCTGATGACAGATACCAAATATTTCACAGTTTCACGTGCGATGCTGAACTTCTCTTCTGCACATACACAGGAGATCGGAAGTCAGTTTGCATATGTAGTAATGTCCGTAATTCCGATGCTTATCATTTACATCGTGTTCCATAAACAGATTGAAAAAGGTATGCTTTCCGGAGCTATCAAAGGCTGATGCTTTTAATCTAAACAGGAGGAAAAAATCATGTATCAGTTTGACAGAAAAGAATATGAAAAACGTATGGAGTGGTACCAGGATGCCCGTTTTGGAATGTTTATCCACTGGGGATTATATTCTATCCCTGCAAGAGGCGAGTGGGTACGAAGCGTAGAGGAAATACCTGAGGAAGAATATCTTCCGTTTATGAAAGAATTTGATGCAAGAGACTACAATCCGAAGCAGTGGGCAAAAGAGGCTAAGGCTGCAGGTATGAAATATGTAGTCCTGACAGCGAAGCATCACGACGGCTTCTGCTTATTTGACAGTAAATACACAGATTACAAGGTAACAAACACACCGGCAGGAAGAGACCTGATCAAGGAGTATGTAGAGGCACTTCGTGAGGAAGGCCTTAAGGTTGGAATCTATTTCACACTGCTTGACTGGCATCATCCGGATTATCCGCATTACGGAGATCGTATCCATCCGATGAGAAACCACAAAGAGTGCGGAAATGAGAACCGTGATTTCTCACGTTATACAGAATATCTGTATAATCAGGTAGAAGAGATCTGTACAAACTACGGACAGATCGATATCATCTGGTTTGATTTCTCCTACGACGATATGAGAGGGGAAAAATGGGGCGCAACCAAGCTGATCAACATGGTGCGCAGCTTACAGCCGCAGGTTATCATCGATAACCGTCTGGAAGCCAGCGGAGAGGGAAGAGGATCCCTGTATGAGTGTGATCCGACACCGTACCATGGCGATTTCGTAAGCCCTGAGCAGATCATCCCGCCGGAAGGAATCTGCGATAAGGAAGGCAACCCGATGGTCTGGGAAGCATGCTTCACCATGAACAACAACTGGGGATACTGTGCAAACGACCATTATTACAAACCGGCTTCCATGCTGATCAAGAAGCTGGTAGAGTGCGTTTCCAAGGGTGGAAATATGATCCTGAACGTAGGACCGGATGCCAAAGGTAAATTCCCGAAGGAATCTTCTGCGATCCTGGCTGAGATCGGCCGCTGGATGGATAAGAATCATGACAGTATCTACGGCTGTGTACCGGCTGAAAACATTCCGAAGCCGGATTACGGACGTATCACCAGAAACGGAAACAAATACTATGTGCATATTTATGAGAATACACTGGGACCACTTCCGCTTCTGGGATTTGATAAGGATAAGATCGTGAAGGTGCGTGCGCTGGATGACGGACATGAGGTGCCGATCTCCAACGCATGGATGCACAGCGATTACCCGGATATCGCATTCGTTGATCTGGGACCTGACCCGGTACTTCCTGACCCGGTAGATTATGTTCTCGAAGTAGAGATGGCTGAGTAAAAAACGAATCAATAATAAAAAAGAACAACAGGAAAAGCAGGAGATATGTGAATCTTAGTTATCCGGTTGTTCTTTTTTACCATAAGGAGAAGGGAAAAGATTATGATCATTTATACAGGAAAAGATTACTATGACGTAAGCAGAAAAGCAGCGAATATCATGTCTGCACAGATCATCATGAAGCCAAATGCCGTTCTCGGACTTGCTACAGGCTCCACACCGGTGGGAATGTACAAGCAGCTGATCGAGTGGTACAAAAAAGGAGATCTGGACTTTTCGCAGATCACATCCGTAAATCTTGATGAATACAAAGGACTTTCCGGAGACAACGATCAGAGCTATCGTTATTTTATGAACACAAATCTGTTTGATCATGTAAATATCGATAAGGCAAGAACCTATGTGCCAAACGGACTGGAAGAGGACAGTGAGAAAGCCTGCGCGGATTACAATGAGATCATCCGCAGCGTGGGTGGTATCGATATGCAGCTGCTTGGAATCGGCGGAAATGGCCACATCGGCTTCAACGAGCCGGGTGCAGCATTTGAGAAGGAGACTCACTGCGTAGACCTTACGGAGAGCACCATCAAGGCAAATGCAAGATTCTTTGAGACTATGGATGATGTGCCGAAGCAGGCATATACCATGGGTATCAAAAACATCATGACTGCAAAGAAAATCCTTCTGGTCGCTACCGGAGAGGCAAAGGCAGATGCTCTTTACAAATCTCTCTACGGACCGATCACGCCCAACGTGCCGGCATCTATCCTGCAGCTTCACCCGGATGTGACGGTAGTGGCCGATGAAGGCGCTTTAAAGCTGATCCGTGAGAAGGGACTGCTGTAAGAGATACAGAGGAAATTTCCGCGAATTAAATGAACGCAGATCACGGATATCCGTTTGAGTCAAGAGGATATCAGCGATCACTCATGGGATTTTCCCGGTTTGGTTAATAAAGAAAGCTTCGATCTAACTCTCATCGATGAGCGATGTGCTCAGAGAGTGGATCGAAGCTTTTTGTGCTTTCGGGACGTAAACCTGCAGGTGGCTGCAAACAGGCCGGTGGGCCGGACATTTGCATTCTTAGGCTTTTTTCAACGTTTTGTGATAAATCATGACAGAAACGATGGCTGTAAACACCTCTGTGATCCAGAATGCGTTCCACACGCCATCAGGACCCATAAAATGGGACAGAAGATATGCGGTGGGCATGATAACGACCACATAGCGGAAAAGGGAAATTACAAGGGACTGCGTGCCTTTTCCAAGGCCTTCCATGGCACCGGAAGTGGTAACGGATACAGCAGAAACAAGAAAGCCGGCGCTGATGATCTTCAGTGCTCTGGAGCCAGCGGCAATGGTTTCCGGGGTAGTTGTGAAAAGTCCCATAAGCTGTCCGGAGCAGTGCAAGGTTCAGGATCGCAGGAACACCGATGGCATACAGGCTCAGATCCGTTACTTTGCTTGTTTTCAGGGCTTTGGGCGTTACACGTACAGGAATAGGCTTCAGGATATAAAAGACCATATAGACCGCAATGGTGAGCACCTGGCCGATGCCAGTAGCCAGAGCTGCGCCCCGGATACCCAGCTTCGGGAAAAAGCCGATTCCCCAGATCAGGAACGGGTCCAGGATGATGTTGCTGATACATCCCACAAGCAGGGCGAGCATGGATACTTTCATCCGTCCTACAGCCTGGAAAAGTTTTTCGAAGAAAAGGCTGATGGCAATTACTGTGGAAAACAGGAAAACGATGGTAGAATACTCCAGCCCCATTCGGATCACGGTTTCATCCTGGGTGTACATCTGAAGGAATACGGGCATAACAGCGATGCTGATCACAGTCATTAGGATCCCGTGGATCACAGACAGAAAAAATCCGTGGGTTGCGGCAGTGTCTGCCATTTTTTTGTCCCCTGCGCCAAGGTGATAGGAAACTCTGGCGTTGATTCCGATTCCGAAGCCAATGGCAACGGCGTTGATCATGTTCTGGACCGGATAGACAAGGGACAGGGCGGTCATGGCCTGCTCGCTGATCTGTGCCACGAAGAAGCTGTCCACAATGTTGTATAGTGAGTTTACAAGCATGGAAAAGACCATAGGCAGCGCCATGGATGCCAGCAGCGGGCCGACAGGCTTTTCCTTCATAAATGTGCTGTTCATGAAAAATCCCCCTTTATATCAGAATCGTAAGAATATCAGGTGCGGAAAACAGAGCGTGTTTTTTGTGCATAATAAAAGCCACACAATCTGTCTTCTCGAATCGGACAGATTGTGTGGCGAAAAAAGTTCAAAACTGAAAAATCCACACGTTGTTTTAGTGTTTTCACATTAACAAAAAACAGTGCTGATGTCAAGACCGCACGCATGAGAAATACCATAAAAAGCTGCAAAAAGAAAGGCTTGATATAAAATCGGAGAGGATTGGCAACATTAGACAGGTGCGTGCGGATAAGGGCAATATCAGCCCTGAAAAGGTCGTTCTGGCAATATGCACAAAACTTGTCGAACCATGGTGGATAAGTGAAAAACTTTCCAAAAAGTTTTCCACATGACAAAAATCCGCAAATCCGCCAATAATCAAGTTATGCACAAATTTATCCACATTATCCACAAGGATAACCATGTGGATGACCTGATTTACATAAATAAATTTAAACATATGTTTTGTGTAAAATGATAAAATTGTAAAAAATGGGAAAAAAGTTTTTAAAACTATTGACATTTTTAAATTCTAAATATCATAAAATTTATTGCAAAAAAGACATAATATAAAAGAATAAAAACAAATAATCAGATAATAGCAAATGAATTCTTAAAAAACTAATCTATTTAAAAGGGGGACTCTCGGATGTATGGAAATGAGGATAAAAAAGAACAGTGCCCAGTTAAAACGATCACTGCAAGGTGTTGAAAAGTCATTTTCAGGTGTGGATAAATGTGGATAACCAAAAAATCCTCCGCAGAACCGGAAAGATCTGCGGAGGATTTTTTTAACTGTTTTGTTTCATACGTTTGATCACCTTCAGACGTGTAAACTCTTCACGCTCTTTTTCCTCCAGAGCATTGGTGATATCTCTGGTGAGAGTTTCGTATCTGGGGATGGTGATGTTCTTCAGCGCATTGGCACGCTTCTGGGTTTTTTTGATGTTGGTGGCAAGACGGATGGCGGCGTTTTCGATCATGGAGAGCTGGATGGACAGCTCCTTTACACGCTCGAAGGCTGCCTTGGCCTCGTCCAGGGACAGCTTGGTGCTGTAGTAGGCGTAGGTCGGCGTGTTGCCTGCTTTTTTGTCATATTCCACAAGAGGGATCTCGGTTCCCATGACACTCCTGGTTTTGATCCGGATGGAATCTTCCACAGGAACGGTATGAGAGATCTGGTCTACGAAAGCGATTCCGATTTCCATATTTGCCTTCTGAAGAGCCGCATAAGCGGTACGGAAGGTCTCATCGATCTGGGACTGGATGTCCTTTGCCTGATCGATCAGCTCCATCATTTCACGGATCAGGATATTACGCTTTTTGTCCATAAGCTCATAGCCCTGTTTGGAAAGAGCTAGAGAGTTTTTTGCAAGTATGAGATTTCCCTTGGTGGGAAAGGTATTCGGATCCATAAAATCACCTCACTAACGGACGGTTTCTCTGTAATACTGATCCAGAACTTTAGTATCGATACGGTCGAGCTCTTCTCTTGGAAGAAGGCCAAGAAGCTCCCAGCCCTTATCCAGAGTTTCGATGATGCTTCGATTCTCTGTTTCTGACTGTCCTACAAATTCTGCCTCGAAGGCTTTTCCGAATACAAGGTACTGCTTATCCAGCGGAGAAAGCTCATCCTCACCGATAACGGATGCTAGAGCTCTTGCATCGCCCACCTTTGCGTAGCAGGAGAAGAGCTGGTTGGCAACATCCTGATGATCAGCACGTGTGAAGCCTTCACCGATACCGTCCTTCATCAGACGGGACAGGGATGGCAGAACATTGATCGGCGGATAGATCGCCTGACCGTGAAGCTGGCGGTCCAGTACGATCTGGCCTTCTGTGATATATCCGGTAAGGTCGGGGATCGGGTGTGTGATGTCGTCGTTTGGCATGGTCAGGATTGGAATCTGGGTTACAGAACCGGTGCCGCCACGGACGATTCCCGCGCGCTCGTAAAGGGTTGCAAGCTCACTGTACAGATATCCGGGATAACCCTTTCGGGAAGGAATCTCACCCTTGGAGGAGGAAACCTCTCGCATGGCCTCACAGAAGGAGGTGATATCAGTCAGGATTACCAGGATATGCATGCCTTTTTCAAAAGCAAGATACTCAGCGGCAGTGAGGGCAATCTTCGGTGTCAGAAGACGCTCTACAACCGGATCGTTTGCAAGGTTCAAAAACATCACAACGTGGTCGGACGCACCGCTTTCTTCGAAGGTCCTGCGGAAGAATTCCGCTACGTCGTATTTCACACCCATTGCCGCAAAAACAATAGCGAATTTTTCATCGGAGTCTGCTCCCAGGGAAGCCTGCTGAACGATCTGTGCAGCCAGCTTATCATGTGGAAGACCGTTACCGGAAAAGATCGGCAGCTTCTGGCCGCGGATCAGTGTGGTCAGTCCGTCAATAGCGGAGATACCGGTGTTGATATAGTTTCGTGGATATTCACGGGTTACCGGATTCAGCGGAAGCCCGTTAATGTTCAGGCTGACCTCCGGTGTGATCTCGCCAAGCCCGTCAATGG
>PPYF01030032.1_pt1 | contig 10932 bp, 4 predicted proteins | sample 1559871 | NCBI WGS metagenome assembly PPYF01 (sample SAMN08240021, study PRJNA423297) | Human gut metagenome, whole genome shotgun sequencing project.
ATTCAGAAAATAAACCAGAGGTTGGCTCAATTAGCAGCTTAGCCGTGACTGGTCATCCTCAAAATTTACCGAACCATTGAATCCTTACTTACCTTAAAAACATTATATCTCATTAAGCTCGTAGACACGACTTGAAAGGTCGCTGTTGGAGAACAAAGGCAAACCGACAGTCATAAGGTACTGACCTGAATAAGTCTTGGGACTGCTGTCAGCCGAACAGTCAGCTCGGTTGATTTCCGATACCTTATAGTTAGCCTTTGGATTCAAGCCCTGCAGTTTCACATTGACGAGCTTTTCATTGTAGCGGGGATGAACATCGAAGGCAAATACAACTGCATTGCGGTCACTTTTATCAACAAACATTGTGGCTGTGTGATTGCCTTCGTAGGGAGATACGAGACGGTACTGGTCACCGTCGAGTATAACGGGCTTAAGCCTGTTGTATTCCTTGATTGACTGCTTGCAATAAGCCAGGTCGTCAGCACTGAGGTCGTGGAGATTAAGGTCAAATCCGAGCTTGCCCATCATGGCGACATTTGTACGGAATTTGATAGGAGCCTTCTTGTTCCATGTAGTGACGTGGGCGCATTGCACCTTAGCCGGGAACACCTGCGAGAAGCCATACTGGATAAACAGGCGTTCGATAGGGTCGGTGTTATCACTTGGCCACATTTCCGTGAAATATTTCAGACCTTCGTAGTCAGTGCGGCCGCCACCACCCGAGCAAAGCATCATCGGCAGTTCGGGATACTTGGCCTTGATACGGTCGAGCACTTTGTACAGGCCACGCACGTAGTCTACATAGAGCTTTTCCTGCTCTTTGCCCTCATAATTTGAATAGATATTGGTGATAGGGCTGTTGCAATCCCATTTGAAATATGCTATTTCGGGATATTTGGTCATAAGATTGTCTACGACGTTGAATACATAGTCCTGCACCTTGGGATTCGAGAGGTCGAGCACAAGCTGATTGCGGAAATAGTACTCATCGCGATTAGGAAGTGTGATGACCCAATCTTTGTGGTTTTCATAAAGTTCCGACTTGGGATTTACCATTTCCGGTTCAATCCAGATGCCGAACTTTACGCCCTGCTTCTTGGCTTCCTCTGTGAGGCGTCCTATGCCGTTGGGAAGCTTAGTTGCGGTCTCGTCCCAGTCGCCAAGCCCCTGTGTGTCGCTGTTGCGGGGGTATTTATTGGCGAACCAACCATCATCGAGAAGGAACATATCAACACCCAGTTCCTTGGCTTCTCCGATAAGCTTTACGAGCTTTTCTTCATCGAAATCGAAATATGTTGCCTCCCAGTTGTTGAGAAGAGTCATACGGTTGCCCTCGCCGTCCTTCACCTGATGGCGTCGCGCCCAGTCATGAAGGTTGCGGCTTGCCTCACCGGTACCCTTGTCACTGTAGGTAAAGATGAATTCCGGAGTCGTGAAAGTTTCTCCCTTGGCTAAAGGATATGTTGAGAAATACGGATTGATGCCGCTTATAACACGCAAGTCGCCGAGATTATCGACTTCAAACACATAGCGGAAATTACCTGTCCAACCAAGTGTGCCTACAAGTACATCTCCTTGTGTTTCAGTAGCCTCATCGCCAAGAGAAAGTTGGAAGAAAGGCGATACGAACATATCGGCACGGCTGCCAAGCTTAGTGTCTACCACCTTTTTGCCATAATGGAGTTCCTGGCTCAGGCGATTGGCCTCGTTTGCCCACTCGCCGCTGTACTGGGTAAGTACATATTTCGGAGCTGTGAGGTGGAGCATCGATGATGCGTATTTTTCAAGTTCTATAGTTTGTTTCTCATTATTAGTGATTTCGGTCCACGACTTGAAAACGTTTTCGGGTCCGAATGCAGCGAGGTGCAATTTTACTTGGTCAGCATATTCAGGGTCTTCAAGAGTGATTACCGTTTCCTTGTAACCGTCGCGATTGAAGACCTCATGGTTCTTATAACGAAGGAGAGTCGAAGAATTGGGAGTGGCTGTACGGTTGATGTGCAGAGCCGGTTCGAAATAGTCTTCCATACCATGGGTAAGATACGCCTCCTTACCTTTGGGAAGATTGGAATATTCTTTAGCGTCAGAAAGACGTTCTCCGAAATAAGTCTGGTAAAGGCGTCCGTCATCGCCCACTGTATAGACCAAAGCCGTGGCGTCGGTCTCGACTGGAATGATTTGCGCGGATGCACTGACAGAGGCAGAGATTGCAAAAGCCGCGAAAGTCAGGAAATATGATTTCATGATAATCGGTTTATAGTTTTATTTAGTTTTTCATTCAGGTAAAACAAGCACCGTGAAGAGCCTTGATAATGTGCTTCTTCACGGTGCAAAATTAGTATGTTATATATGAAAAAAAATATCTCAAACGAACCAAAATATAGCAATTCCTCTTCAAAAAACAGTCTATGAAGCAAACGGATTATTATGCTTCATCATTATTACCCTTTGACCTACACTGTTTTTCGAAATCCTTGGGCGTCATGCCAAATTGCTTGAAGAACAATTTACTGAAATATGAAGGCGTGGCAATGCCCACCATATAGCATACGTCACTTATGCGATAACGGCCGTCTTGAATGAGTTCGGCTGCTTTCTTAAGCTTTATGGTGCGGATTACCTCAATAGGAGAAAGGCCGAATAACGACTTGATTTTGCGCAACAGTGCGGAGCGGCTCATATTGAGTTTGTCGCAAAGGCTGTCTACGCTGAAGTTCTCGTCAGAAATATTCTCTTCAATCAATACGCGTACTTTCTCCATAAATTCGCGGTCGGCCTCGCCTACCTGGGCATTCTCCGATGAATAGAACGGATTCTTGGCAAAAGCCTCACGCTCGCGGCGCCGGTTGTCAAGGATAGAACTTATGAGCTGACGCAGATATTTTATGGAGAAGGGCTTTTCCACAAAAGCCTCGGCACCGTTCTGCAAGCCCTGTATCTTGCTCTCAAGGTCGTTCTTCGCAGTTATGAACACTAATGGTATATGGCTCAAGCTCATATCTGATTTTACAGCATTACACAGTTCCATACCGTCCATCTCCGGCATCATTATGTCTGTCAGAATCAGGTCTGGCTGATTAGCCTTTATTTTTTCGAGAGCATCCACTCCGTTGTGTGCAGTTGTTACCACAAACGAGCGCGACAGCTGTTCGGCGAGGAAATTGAGAATATTCTCATTGTCCTCTACAAGCAGGATGTTAAACACATCGGAACGCGGCTTCGCCTGATTGGATTCGGCAACAAGCATGTAGGCATCAATTTCCGGGTCGGGTGCGTGGGTTTTATCCTCCGGCTCGATAACAGGCAAGGTCAAAGTAAATGTATTGTAAGGCTCATCGGGATTGTCCTCAAGCATCAGGCTGCCGCCCATCAGCGTTGCAAGTGAGCGCGAGAGAGGCAAACCTATGCCGACACCATTTTTGAGTTCTTCGGCCGTATCGGTCTGATAGAAAACGTTGAATATTCGTTCACGGTCCTCAACCTTGATTTTCGTACCATCGCTGGCAACCTTAATAACAAAGTTATTATCATTGCGTGTCAACGACAGTCGCACAAGCGAACATCCATATTTACGGGCATTGTTGAGCAAGTTGCTTATAGTCTTAATCAATGCCTCGCGGTCGGCCATAACCACCAGGGGCGACGGGTCAATTTCGCGCACAAGAGTCTTGCCGGCAAGCTTCATCGGAGTCTCGAAGCGGTCAGCTGTATCGTTGAGCAGAGCCGGGATGTCAACATTTTCATTCTTCAGAGTAAGGCGGCTCGAATCAATCTTTTCAAAATCAAGCAGCTGGCCCGTAAGAGTGAGCAGACGTTTTGTGTTCTTGCGTGTTACGGCCAGATATTTCTACCCGCAGCTGTTTCTCCTTGCGGTTGCGGTACCATAGGAACCACAAAGTCGCAAGTATGATTATCAAAAGCAAATATATGCCGTATGCCCAGGTAGACTGCCACCAAGGTGGAAGTATTTTGATTTCGAGTTGCCTGGTGGCCGTGGTCGATTCACATTCAGCCTTAATTTCCAAGGTGTATTTACCGGGAGCAAGATTGGCAAACGAAATATCATTATCATTCATTTTAATCCATTCGCCATTTCCGGGCAGCAACCTGTAACTGAACAGAATTTTGCCTAAATGTCGGAATTCGGGAGACGCTATAGAGAGCGTGAAGTTCGATGCTTCGTGATTAAGCTCAAGCTTATCGGCAAACAAGATGTTTTCTTTGAGGAAAGAATCCTTACCGGGACGAACTTCCTCGTTGAGTACATTAAGACCTGTAAAATAAATAGGCAGAGACGTGCTCATTTCGGTATAGTCATCGGGCTTGAACGCCACGATACCGTTGATGCCGCCCATATACACCATTCCGTCTGTTGTAGAAGTGGCCGATTTATAATTGAATTGCTCGAAAGGCAGTCCGTCGCTTTGAGTGAATACCCTTATCTTCGAATCAGAAGGAGTAAATCGCACGAGTCCCTTGTTGGTGCCGAACCACAGATTCTTGCCATGGTCTTCTACAACACTGTATACAACATCATCCGGCAAGCCTTCCTCAATCCCATAGGTCACAAACTTGTCGGTGGCCTTGTCGTAACGGCTGAGACCGCCTCGGTCGGTTGAGAACCACACCCGGCCCTCGCTGTCTTCCATTATAGAATTGATTGAGTTTGAACGAAGGCCGCTCGGTGTATCGGAATTCTGGTCGTAAACATAAAGCTTGAATGCGCCGTTTGACTTGTTGTACTTCCAGATGCCGTTGCCCATGGTACCTATCCATATAGTGCCATCCGAAGCTTCATAAATGCAATATACCCAGTCGTAACCGACTTCTGTAATATGTTCAAAATCAGCCTCTCCTTTCTTTCGACGATAAAGAGCAAACGACAGCCCTACCCACTCGTTGCCTTCACTGTCTATTAGGTAAGAATAGACATTGTTGTCTATTTCATTCTTAAGAGGGAAAACTTTCGTTACAGTGCCGTTCTCAGGATTAATTCTGAAAAGGCCGATTCGTGAAAAAGAGGAATAGATATTGCCATCAAATGAATCCATCGACAACACGATCTTATCGGGATGTGAAAAGTATGACGGCATTGTGACACGTCCCAACGCCGGGTCAAGAACGTTTACTCCAGCTGTTTCTGTTCCTATCCATGCGTGGTCGTGACGGTCGGCATTTACACCGAGTACAAGACGCCCTGTCATTCCGTCCTTCAGGCCGAAGTTGGTAAAAGCGAACTTGCGGCGTGGCATATAGCTCACTCCTCCGAATATAGTGCCTACCCATGCTCCTCCATTGTTATCGCGGTATATATAATACACAGTATTGTCCGAAAGTGAGAACTGGTCAAGTGGATTCTCCGTAATAAAATTCTCCTGATGGTTCATCAGATTCACGACATACATTCCGTTCTGTGCCCCTATCCACAATTCGTCGTCGAAACACTGGATATCGCGAAGATATACTTTTCCGCTTCCGCTGTAAGGGATATTTTTGATAACACCCGTAGCCGGTTCATATTCATAAATAACACCCCCAAGGGTTCCGATAATCAGATTTCCTATCGTAGACTCACATACAGTTGCGAAATCGCGGTCGGTAATTACCGATGCGTCCGCAATTTTGGCTTTAACAAAATTGCCTGAATCAGCCTTATATTTATAGATGGTTCCACCGGATATTATAACCCACACTGTACCATCTTTGGTCACACATATATCATTCGGATATACCTTCTTGAACTGGGCATTGTCGGCGAAAGCGAAATGCTTTACCTTACCGTCTTTATAAAGAAAGACGCCCTGGTCAGGCAATAACACCCATACACTGCCTCTGCCGTCTCCCACAATATTCTGAACCCAGTTGTTAGGCATCACTCCTTCAGCCGTGGATATGCTTACGAAAGAAATTCGGTCTTCATGAGGATTGTATTGATAAACACCGCGGTCGGTTCCTATCCAAAGTATCGAGTTTTCGTCCTCATACAGAGCGCCTATATTGTTGTTGCCACAACCTTTCTCTTCATCATAGCACTGGTATACCCTGAGCGTACTGCCGTCATAACGGTTCAGGCCGTTTTTGGTTCCGAACCACATAAAGCCGAGCTTGTCATGCACAATGCTTTTCACATTGTTTGCCGACAGACCTTTACTGCTGTCTATGTGACGGAAGTTGTATTGAGGGGCAGGATATGCAGAGGCAACCGAGCCAATTGTCAAAGCAAAAATGGCTAAAAGTATATGTCTGATATAATTTGTTGTTTGGTTCTTCATGGTATAGCGGCCAAAATACTTTCTTAGTTACTTAAGTCAAAATGCAGGTGGCCTCCTGCTGCTATGTCTTCGTAAGCAATGGAAGGCTGACGGTGTTTCTTGCCGTTCAGGGTCATGGACTTAACTGCATAGTCGGAAGGATGCTTGCGTGAGGCTGTTATAACAAAATCTGTTCCCGAGGGCAAATGTATTGTGCACTTGTCGAAAAGCGGAGTCCCTATGCTATAGGAACCGGATGCCGGATTGACCGGATAGAATCCCATTGCACTGAATATGTACCAGGCCGACATCTCGCCGCAGTCATCATTGCCCGCATATCCCGAAGAGGTGTTGTTGTACATCTCATTCATTATACGGTTTACCATTTGCTGGGTTTTACGTGGCGCACCGGCGTCGTTGTAAAGATAGGCCACGTGATGGCTTGGCTCATTGCCGTGAGCATACTGCCCTATACATCCCGATATATTGTCGTTTTTCACACCGCTTGTATCGGTAAGAGTGAAAAATGTATCAAGTTTTTTCTCAAATGCTTTCTTCCCTCCCGTTAGTGAAATAAGTGCATCAATATCATGAGGCACATACCAGCTATATTGCCAAGCATTTCCTTCAGTAAACGGATATCCTCCGTTAGCACCGAATTTGAGCGGGTCAAATGGCTCTGTCCACTTCCCGTTTTCATCTTTAGCTCGGAAGAATCCTACAATCGGGTCGTAGAGGTTGCGAAAATACTGAGAACGAGCTATGAAATGGTTATAATCTTCAGTTTTACCAAGCTTTTGCGCCAGTTGGGCCACACACCAGTCGTCGTACGCCATTTCAAGAGTTATCGAGACTGATTGCGTTTGTAATGTCTCCGGCATATACCCATATTTTTCCCAAATCTCAAAAGGCGAATTCAAATGGCTTTGCAACGACGATTCTCTTACAGCTTCGTATGCCAATTCATGGTCTATACCGGGAAGACCGCGCAACACTGCATCTGCTATTACCGGAATCGCATGATTGCCTATCATGCAATAATTATCCTGGCCCCATATATGCCATACTGGAAGATAGCCGTAATCCTTATAATGACGTAGCATGCTGTTGACGAATGCGACGTTTAAATCAGGTAAAATTATAGAATAAAGAGGATGGGCGGCACGGTATGTGTCCCAAAGCGAAAATGTTGAGAACTGTGCGGTATTATTTTCTACCTGCCCAACTGTGTAGGACGGAGTCATGTATTGCCCATTTACATCGCTAAATGTATTGGGCTGTATCATTGTATGATACAAGGCTGTGTAGAAAGTTTTAAGTTTCTCCTCTGGTCCTTCGGCTTCAATTTTTCCGAGATATTTATTCCAGTTATCGCGTCCCGAAGCTACATATCGGTCAAAGTCGAAATGAGGTGCCTCAGCATTCATATTGAGACGTGCGTTGGGAATGGAAACTCCGGAAAGAGCGACCTTTACAGTCAGTGCTTTGTCCGCATTACCAAAATCTGCAACAGCCTTAAGCGAGCGGCCATTTATCACAGTCGCAACCTCACGCACATTATCGCCGTCAGAAAGAATGAGAGAATTTATATCTTCTGAAAATTCAGCTGTGAAATAAACTTTTCGCAATTTAGCCCACCCTGTTATCACACGGTAGCCTTCTAAAGTACGTGGTCCGGTCTGACGGAGCTGTGACTGAATTACGGTTCGCCCCCAGCTGCCTTTGTTGGCCGAATGGTCAAGGTCAATGATTAGGCGGCGACGCTCTCCGGCTGGATATGTGTAGCGGTGTATGCCTACACGCGTAGTGGCTGCAAGTTCCGCAAATATATTCTCGTCAAGAAGACGCACTGAATAATACCCTGGTGAAGCGGATTCTTGTGAGTGGCTAAAACGCGAAGAGGTGGCATGACCTGTTGTAGGGAAAAAGGCTATGTCGATGAAATCGCTTGCTCCGGTACCGCTTAGTCTTGTATGCGAAAAACAGTATATGATACTATCATTATAGTCATAACCGGAGGCATTATACCAATCGGGGGCCGGATGTGTGTCAGGACTGAGCTGCACCATCCCAAATGGTGCTGTCGCACCCGGATAATTGTTGCCCGACAATCCTCCTTCTACGGCACCCGTCCCTATAAACGGGTCGACATAGCGTGTGTAATCCACCGCCATGCCCCGTATCGCCAGTAATAAGAATACCAACGAAAATACTGTCTTAACCATATTGCCGATTTATGTTTATTTCACAATGACCTTCTTAAAGCAATTATATCCTGACTGAAACTTAACCGCTACTATCGCAACCCCATGGGCGGCTTCTGCCGAAATTTCGGCAGAAGTCACGTTTTCTTCAAAAATGTTTAAAGAATTGATGGCTCGGCCATCAATTCCATAAACATTTATAGATGAAATAGGTGCATAAGCGGTAACGTTGATTTTACCGTTTTCGGCAGTGGTAACGACGGTGTTGGAATCATCGGAAGCGACTGATTCCACACCTGAGTAACCTGCGCGTTCAAAGCGATAGATACGGACATCCTTTGCAGGTACAGAAATCTTTACATCAGAGGGAGCGTATGTCGCGCCGTTCCAGAGTTCCTTTACATTTACAAATTCCGCCGGATTTACGCCAAGACGATTGTAATCAACTTCCTTATCAAATTGTTTTGACCTTTCATAGTTGAAAACGACATAGTAGAATGCATCGGGAGTATCAAGAACAAATTCATTGTCGGTTGCAATATCGTCGGTAGCATACAAGGAGGTAAGGTAGGTAAATGTACCTTCTACGGGACGGAAGGAACGTCCGAGACGTCCGACTTCGGTAAGGTCCTTGTTCCCGGCAAACTTAACCACACGGGCACGTTCGGCATCCGTACCTACGATTTTGACATCCTTATCATTGTATTTCATTGTGGCACCTTCGTAGGCATAAGTACCGCCGAGGAGTGTCATACCGGTGATAAGACCACAGGTGTAGCGAATACGGGCCTCGTTTTCATCCGGAGAACCTTTGCCAGTAAACACCTTGTTAAGGCACATATGGTCTGGGTCATTGAACGAATAGCACTGGTCAAGCCACCAGGAACCGTCAATACAGTTGAGAGTGTACATCGAGTTGTTGAGTTCGCCCCAAGCATCGCAACCTATGCGGCGCACATGAGCCTTGGCAGGGAATACGGGAGCAATAGAGAAATCAAGCACCATGTCGCCGGCCATTTCCAGAATGTAGTCCATTCCGTAGTTGTAAGCCATCATACCGGTAGTGATATTCGGGTCATACCAACGGTCGGCTTCCTGAGAACCGTTGTTCATGAAGTCGATTTTTACAAATTCAAAACCATCGTCCTTAAACTCCTGAAAACGTTTACGGTTAGCTTCTTTTACAGCAGGATGAGTGGGGTCGAGCGAGTAAGCCGAGATTTTACGAGGCTTGCCATTTGCTGTAAGCACGACATCCTTGCGTGAATATGTCTTTCCGCCAACAGTTTCGTAAGGATAGTCAGACACTTCATTATCGCTGCCAAGCCACAAAGAGAAAGGAGTATGGTAAATACCGGGGCGATAACCCATTTCCTTACAACGCTGTGCAAACTGGCGGCGTTCCATGCGGCTCATGTTGTCCCAAAAAGAGTCGAGCACCATCCAGCATACGCCATCTTCACCGGCAAAGTCAAGAGGCTTGAGTTCGCGTTCGAAAAAGTCAAGCACCGACATAGTTGATGTAAAATTGAGTTGAGCTTCCTGGCCGCCCCAGCTTTGCCAGCCGAAGAGAGCCTTGTCGCCTGTCTTCATCTCAAGCTTGGGACAAAGCACTGTATTGGCTTTACCGTAGCATTCGAGACCTTCACGCCAATCATTGAAAAATCCCACCATAAATTTGGGTGAAACCACTCTGCTGCCCTTCACTGCGCCATGCCTTTCCATGGGCGAATTGTTACCGAAATTACCATTGTCCCAAGTGCGGGGGCTTACATATCCGGCATTTACAACAAGACGGCGCATACGGTTGGTTGAGTTAGGGGTAACGGTGATAGACGATTTCCATACCGAATGGTCTACTGAACCGATTACCAGACCTTCACGCGACTCCACATTAAAGAGTGCTGTGGCCTCACATGAAGTAACGGGCTGACCTGTTGACCAACGTACTGTAGCGAAAGTAGCCCAGTTATCATTGGCAAAGGGCATATTGTACACACGGTTCTCCGATGTAGGCAAAGGCAACGTGTTGGTAGTAGCGACCACAATCGGGTTGATTTGACGCGAAGAAGTTGTGCCGGATTGTGCAACAACGGCACCTTCGAAAAGCGCGTATGGCAGTCCGGTATATACCGTGACAATCTGTTCAAGATTGGGATTTCCGTCTTTTGTGAAAGTCCATGTAAAGCGACGCCCTTCTCCGAAAGCATCATTTACGTTTTCTTCCTTTTTAGTGACAGATGAATATTTATCAGACTGCAATTCGGCATCATTGGCATCAAGGGCCGTCATAGTGACTCCCGAAAGGAGTTTCTTGCCATCTTGCTCAACCGTCATCTTTTTAGTGGCTGACATTTCAAATTTCCAGCCGGCATACTCTGCATCGAGGTCGCCTGCAGCGAAAACAGGCATAAACGATACACCGGCAAGAAGCAGGGCAATATATCTGACTGATTTCATAATGACTGATTTAAGGA
>PPYF01546069.1_pt1 | contig 10930 bp, 9 predicted proteins | sample 1559871 | NCBI WGS metagenome assembly PPYF01 (sample SAMN08240021, study PRJNA423297) | Human gut metagenome, whole genome shotgun sequencing project.
TCCCGGCAAACCGAACCGGACAAACCTTGGAGAATGTGCTGCAATACAAAGATTTCTTTCCACACATCCAAACGAGAATGTACGACCTGATCGACCAAAAGGAATTTACAAAGTGGCTGAAGCAGTAATACCGATGTAGAAAGCCGCCCACGCTGAACTGAGGTGTCACCAAGAGGATAGATATAATTATAAGCGCAATTGTTCCAGCAGTCAAAGGGGCTTGCTGTCTGTGAATCACAGGCGGCAAGCCCTTCCATTTTGCCTTCATCCTACGGTTGCTGTAGTAATCTGGATATTCAACGCGGTCCTGTCCAAAGCGTTTCGCGGATTGAAATCCCGGTAGATACAGCAGTTTGTCTTTGCGTAAGCCAACGTAATTTTTCATCGCGGCATTGCAGCAGACGTAGCTGCTACTTCGTTTGGCGCATGGTGATCGGGAAGTTCATGACGTTACTGTTTCACAGAACAACAGAAAATTTCCCCCAATTTTGCGAGAGACTATTGCAGTTCCAATCGATAGGTTCCGACAATCAATTCTTTTGTATAATGCACAAACGCACCGGTTTCATCTGTAACGCATTCGCGCAGCAGCAATACCTGTGACTGCCGTTTGGATGTCTGCAGCAATTCTGCCTCCTCGCTGGTGATAGACGCAAGCTCAATGCTCTTTTTTGCGTTCAGAGTCAGGACATTGTATTCCTGTCGAAGAATTTCATAGACTGATTCTTTCTCGAGGTCATGAACCAGGAGTCCGACAAAGCGCTCGCTGTACCATGACATTTCAATCAGAAACGGATTGCCTTCTACAAATCGCAGGCGCTTGATGTATACGATTTTGCTGTCCGGCGGCAGCTGAAACTGCTGCCTTTCGTGTTCCGTTGCCTGCATGATCGACGCTTGAAGCAGTTTGGAGGTCATGCTCATGCCGTGCTCTTTTACGACGGAGGTAAAGCTGGGATTGTTCCGGGGCTTTTCCTCCAGCGGGCGCTGCTGCACATAGGTTCCTTTTCCTTGCCGGCTGTACACCAGTCCGAGTGCTTCCAACTCACGAATTGCTTTTCTGGCAGTTACACGGCTGACGGAGAACTGACTGCAGAGTTCACTTTCCGATGGAAGCTTTCTTCCGGGCTTAAGAACCTCATCGCGGATCTGCGCCGCAAAATAATCGGCAATTTGTCTGTAATAGGGATTGGATGATTCGTGATCCAGCATCAACGACGATCTCCTTTTCAAGAACTGCTTGTGACAAAGTTACATCACATATTTTACAGATATAATAATACAAGCGAAAATAGCTGTCAACAAACAAATGCATCACTTAACATTTTATCTAATGATTTTCGACATAATTCGTTTAAAATTCACATATTATACAAAAGTTTTTTGTGAACGATGCCGTATTTACATTACTTGCATTTACATGTATTATCTTATTATAAAATAAGACGGAGGCAAGCAAACATGCAGGGAAAATACGTGATTGCTTATGATCTCGGAACCGGCGGACTCAAGGCGTCTTTGCATGACGCTTCCGGAACAACGCTTGCGTTCCTGGTCTGTGAGTATCCGACCCTTTATTACAAGGAAGTATTTCACGAGCAGCGTCCCGAGGACTGGTGGCAGGCAATCTGCCGCAGCACACGGCTGCTGCTTGACAAGGTAAAAGAGCAGAATATTTGCAAAGAGCAGATTTGCGCGCTTGCCATCTCCGGGCACAGTCTTGTCGGAATTCCCATGGACCGGGAAGGGCGTCCGCTTGTCGGGCAAGTGCCGATCTGGTCTGATGGCAGAGCCAAAGAACAGGCGCGGCGTTTTTTTGAAACGCATGACTACAACGCATGGTATGAAACAACCGGCAACGGTGATCCGCCTGCCTGTTATACGCTCTTCAAGATCATGTGGATGCGCGAAAACCAGCCGGAAATATACGAAAAGACAGCCTATATTCTGGGCTCCAAGGATTATATCAATTTCCGACTGACCGGTGCTGCCGGAACGGACTATTCCTATGCTTCCGGAACCGGTGCGTTTGACTTGCGCCGGATGTGCTATGTGGATGCTTATATCCGGGACGCCGGTCTGCGGCGGGAGCTGTTTCTGGAGCCCGGGCAATCGCATGAGCTGCTCGGGCGCGTAACGGTGCAGGCGGCGACAGAGATCGGGCTGTGTCCCGGAACATTGGTCGCGCGCGGCGGTGTGGACAATGCCTGCATGGCACTCGGCTCTTGCGGACTCGGCGATGATCGGGTGTATATGTCGCTTGGTTCATGCGCTTGGATTTCCGCAACAACCAGACAGCCTGTCCTGGATTCGGCGCTGCATCCGTTTGTATTTGCGCACGTGGAAAAGGGCTGGTATTGCAGCGCCGTTTCTATTTTGTCGGCATGTACCAGCCTGAGCTGGGCAAAGGAAATGCTATGCAGAGATTTTTCTGCGCAGACGGATGCTTATCAGCGCTTGGACGCGCTTGCCGCAGAGGCGCCAATCGGCGCAAACGGGGTCCTGTTCAACCCGAGCCTTGCAGGAGGCGGAACACATCGCGGCAGTCCGGAGCTTCGGGGTGCATTTCTGGGGATTCGGCTCGGAAGCCGCAGAGAGGATCTTCTGCGCGCGGTGCTGGAAGGCATCGCACTGGATCTTTCCGAGATATGGGAAAGCTTTTCCAGCCACATTCATATGCCGGACGCACTGCTTATTACCGGTGGCGGGGGCAAAAGTGCACTGTGGCGGGAGATTTTTGCCGGAATATTCGGAATTAAAATCAAGAAGGGCTCGATCGGGCAGAATGCGGCATCCTTTGGCGCCGCGGCGATTGCGCTTCGATGTGCGGGATTGTGGGAGGATTATACGCCGATCAACAGACAATGCAGCGGCGGTGCTCTGACAGAACCGGCAGCGGAGCATGAGACTGCCTATCGGCTTCTGCGTCAGCGTTACCGTGCCGCACGACGGGCGCTGGAAAGCTTTACGCAGGAAAATCAGAATATACCATCCATGTGAATGATATATAATTTTTTATTTCTGGAGGCACATTATGGAAGAAATCAGAAAAGATGTACTGAACCTGAAGGACATTGCTTATATGATGGACCCGAGCGTTCTGAAACTGGACAGCTGTCTGGAAGATGTTGAGGCAATGATTGCCGACTGCCGGAAATACAGCTTCGGAACCTGCTTTGCATGGCCCTGCTATTACGAAAGAATGTACGAGCTGCTGAAAGGCGCAGATACCAAGCTCGGCGTGTCGCTGGCGTTCCCGTCCGGTCAGGAATCGACCTATATCAAGCAGGTTCAGGCAGAACTCTTTATGAAGTATGAGCCGGCAGAGGTTGACATGGTAATGAATATCGGTCTTCTGAAGTCCGGCAAGTTTGACGCATGCGTCGAGGATATCCGCGCTGTGCGTGAACTCACGAAAGGGACGTCTTTGAAGGTAATCATTGAGGCAATGCTGCTTTCTGACGAAGAAATCCGCACGGCGTGCAAGCTCGTCGGAGAGGGCGGCGCCAATTATGTCAAGACCGGCACAGGCTTCTCCGTCGGAAACCCGACGACGCTGCATCATGTGAAGGTCATCAAGGATACCATCGGAGACAATTTGAAGCTGAAGGTTGCCGGCGGCGTCAGAGATCTGGACACCATGCTGAAAATGTACAAGCTGGGCGCCTGCCGCTTTGGCATCGGCTATTCGTCTGCGCTGAAAATTTTCAAGCAGGCTGCTGACCTCGGAAAGGACATTCGTCTGGAAGACGTCGTGGTCGAGTGAATAATTGCGGCGGGAAAGGAACGCGCATATGACAGAAAACTATTTACTGGAAGTTAAAAATGTTTCCAAGTCTTTTGGCGTTGTCAAAGCCCTCAACCGCATTGATTTCAACGTTCGTCCCAATGAGATTCACGCGCTCTGCGGAGAAAACGGTGCGGGGAAATCAACGCTTATGAATATCCTCAGCGGTGTTTATCCGTATGGGAGCTATGGCGGAGAGGTTTATTACGACGGAGAACTCTGCAAATTCCGGAATGTCCGTGAGAGCGAAAAGAAAAATATCGCAATCATTCATCAGCATCTGGCTCTTTTCCCTGCGCTTTCCATTGCAGAGAATATCTTTCTCGGAAATGAAAATGCAAAGAACAGCGTCATCGACTGGAAGCTGACCATCCGCCGGGCAGCCGAGCTGATGGAGCGTGTCGGTCTGCATGAAAATCCGGAGACAAAAATCCGAGACCTCGGTGTCGGAAAACAGCAGTTGGTTGAAATCTGCAAGGCAATTTCCAAGAATGTCAGACTTCTGATTCTGGACGAGCCGACGGCGGCTTTGAACGACGAGGAAAGCGCGCTGCTGCTGGAACTGATGCGGAAGTTCAGGCAGGAAGGCATCAGCTGCATTTTCATCACGCACAAGCTGCATGAAATTACGGCAGTCGCCGACCGCATCACTATTATCCGGGATGGAGAGACCATTGAAACACTTAGTATGCATGGCGATCAGGTAAACGAAGACCGCATTATCAAGGGAATGGTTGGGCGCGAGATGAAAAACCGTTTCCCTGCCCGGGAAAACCATGTGGCGGAAAAGTGCTTTGAGGTCCGGAACTGGACGGTCTATCAGCCGACAGACGAGACGCGTAAACGGATTGACAATGTTTCGTTCTATGCCAAAAAGGGAGAGGTGCTCGGAATTGCCGGGCTGATGGGCGCTGGACGGACGGAGCTTGCCATGAGCATCTTTGGCAGAAGCTACGGCACAAAAATATCCGGCACGCTCATCAAGGATGGCAAGGAGATCACCTGTCCGACCGTTGCGCAGGCCATTGCCAACAGCATTGGCTATGTTTCGGAGGATCGGCACCGCTATGGCTGCATCGGCGGACAGTCTATCAAAGATAACATTACACTGACCAGCTTATCCAAGTTCAGAAAGGGACTTACCATCAACGAATTTGAGGAGGTCCGCGCAGCGAAGCATTACAAGGATGTTCTGCATATCAAGGCTTACAATGTCGAACAGCCGGTGGCCAACCTTTCCGGCGGCAATCAGCAGAAGGTCATTTTCGGAAAGTGGGCGCTGGCAGACTCCGATATTCTGTTTCTGGACGAGCCGACGCGCGGCATCGACGTCGGCGCGAAGTATGAAATCTATGAGCAGATTGGAAAGATCGTTGCGGAAGGGAAAACGGCAATTGTCATTTCATCGGACATGACGGAGCTGATCGGTCTTTGCGACCGTGTCTATGTGATGAACGAAGGAAGGATGGTCGGTGAGCTGAGCGGCGAACAAATCACACAGGAAAATATTATGCGCTGCATCATCAGTAATGCGGTGAGAGGAGAGGCAGAATGAAACAATTAACGGCGCATACGACGCATTGAGCCCGTATATCGAAAGCGGCAAGCTCAATGTCCTTAGCGGTCAGATCGAGCGCGACGTAACCGCGACGGCAGACTGGGACGGTCTGAAGGCGCAGGAGCGCATGGACACCATTCTGTCCACCTATTATAAGGGCGATACCCGGATCGACGCAGTGATGTGCAACAACGACGCAATCGCACTCGGCGTGTTGGCGTCTCTGAAAAACGTCGGCTATGGCACAGCGGAAAAGCCGTTCCCGGTCATCACCGGCATGGACTGCGATATTGCAAACATCAAGGCGATCAAGTCCGGAGAAATCTCCATGACGGTCTTTAAAGACAATCGTATCATTGCGAAAAAGGCTGCCGAGGTTATGGACTGCGTCCTGCACGACAAGACGCCGCAGGCGGGAGATGCCTTCGAAACCACGTTCAATAACGGCGTGTGTGATGTGACGGCGTTCCTGATTGCACCGGAAGTCATTGACAAGGACAATTATCAGGCAGCTCTGTTTGACAGCGGGTACTACTCGGAAGATCAGCTGAAATAAGTGTATGGCAGTAGGTGATGGATTATTTGAAAGCAGACATCACGTTTCTGCGTAGCGGAAGATAGTGCTTTGCAGCGTGGTACATATTCAGCCTTTTTCCACCGCCGCACGCATCAAAATAAGGACACAAAATCCCGGTGATCGTGAACGATCATCGGGATTTTCCTACAATTGCGCCGGCAAATTTGTACGTTGCAATTTTCTTGACGAGGTTTACGACAATTGTCGTGACTGCTGTTTGACGATGCCCTCATCGTGCTCGCCGTTGTTGATGACATACTGCAAATCGCGGATATTTTGAATCCGCTCCATGATTTGCGGAATTTCTGTCTGCGTTGTTGTTGTGTAGCTGTCAAGCGGCTGCCTGGACAGAAACTCCCGGCAGTATTTGTCGTCGTGCTGCGACAGGAACAGAAGCCCGATGCCTGTGCAGTGCATCGGCAGAATGCCGCCGATCTGCGACATCAGCTGCGTCGTGCTCTGCATTCTTGCCTTCGGGAAAATCTTGCTGATGACAACGACCTTCTCATCCTCCAGAATTGCCAGATGGATGAACATATTGCTCCGGTTTGCCAGCTCCTCCAGAATCGGTCTCGACACTTCGATCAGATCGATGGACGCAAGCTTGCTGATACCGAGCGCGAGCGCACAGTAGCCGAGCTGATACTTCCGCGTCTCTTCATTGTATGACAGGAACTTTTCATTCAGAAGCGTTGTCGTCATGCGAAGTGCGGTGCTTTTGTTGAGATCGCTAGAACGCGGTTTTATGAAACAAAATTTTACGGACCGGCTTTTCTGCCTTTTCCGCCGCAGCAAGACAATCTGCGTCCGGCTGCGCGGCTGTTTGCCCCGCTCCGGTGCAAGCCTGCCATATCGCCCAGGCATTCGCTTCGTTTGCATAATATGCATGCTGCCTTCCTATCCTTGCATGCGCGTCCGGGCACGCCGGGCGCGCCAGGAGCTGGAGCGGGCGATGGAGCTGTTCAGGACTTGTCGGAAGCCATCACATCGTGTACAATCAAAACATCACAGATCAGCTGCGTGCGTATGGGGCAAAATGCCGCGAAGCGACAGGAACGTGCTGGAAACGAACATCGACCGGACCGATACGTTTTCCGCGAACAGGTGCATCGTGTGCGGCTGAGAGACTGCGTGTTATAAAAGGAGCGATGCAAAATGGTATCTAGCTGTCATTACGAGTCACCGCTGGGCGGCGTCCTGCTGGCAGCGGATGAGATTGGGCTGACCGGCTTGTGGTTCGACGGGCAAAAATACTTTGCGCGCGGACTGCCTGCGGATCGGGTGGAACGGGAAACGCCAGCGCTGCTTGAGGCAAAGCGCTGGCTGGACATTTACTTTAGCGGCAAAGAACCGGATTTTACGCCGCCGCTGCACCCCATCGGCTCCGCGTTCCGGCAGTCGGTGTGGGAAATCCTGCTGCAAATTCCCTACGGAAAAACCACAACCTACGGCGAAATTGCGAGGCAGCTTTCCGAAAAGATGGGGCTTTCCCGGATGTCCGCGCAGGCGGTCGGCGGCGCGGTGGGGCACAACAAAATTGCCATCATCATTCCCTGCCATCGGGTTGTCGGCACGAACGGCAGTCTGACGGGTTACGCCGGCGGAATTGACAAAAAGGGAAAGCTGCTGGAATTGGAGCAAACCGACATGACCGGTTTTTTCGTACCGAAGAAGGGTACGGCGCTTTGACGGCAGAGCCTTTACATCGCTGCAGATGCGACACAAAAGGCGCGGCATGGAACAACGGCTCGGATCTGCAGACGCAGGTCCGAGCCGTTGTTTTTGGAGGAAACATCCATCGGACGTTCGGTGCAGCACTGCCTATGCTTCCGCCGCCAGTTCGCAGGCAGCGGGCAGGCATCGCCCAGCGCATGGACCTGAATCATAAAAATACCTTCAGGGATAAATGGTTCCAAAACTGAATGTGCAATCCGTTTGTATCTGTTTTAATGCGTTCTCGCAGATTTTGCAATGCCTGTTCGGCCGGTCTGCGACTCGGGTGGTTTCAAAAACGCATCGGCAGGATCCGATGATTCTTCGGCATGTTTCTGCCTGTATGCTTCGATTTGTGAAGCAAATGATATCCTGTTTTTGGTATGCGATCTTTCCTCCCAGTGTGATTCTCCTATCCTATTACGAGGGGCGGAAACGGGCAAGTTCGTTTCGGCACAGATGCAGTATTGTTGATTGGTGTGTATTTACTGCAAATTTCACCCATCGGATGGCGTGAATATGCACAAATTCAAAATAACCAAAAGCTACAGTTTGTACGAAAATGAGATGTGGGCATTCTTTTTCGAAATTTCCTGTAGCTTTCCGAAGGGCACTGGTATATTCTATATAATATGGGGAGAGCGTTTTTTTCGGAAACGCGCGCTCCCCGGCATAGAGAATCTTTCAGCAAAGCACGATCCTTGTTTCACAAATTCATGGTTTAACTGGAGGAAACGGTTATGGTTGACGTATACTTTGGACGCTTTGTTCTCCCGGAAGATCTGCACGCGGCGCTTATGAAATGCCGCTCGATTGCCTACATTGAGACGCAGGAAGAATTAGACGAGCTCGTCTTCGGTCCGACGCATTCGTCCCGCTATGATGTCGTTTACAACATCGTCGGCAAAGGAAGCGTCAAGGAAGCGGAGGTCATCCGCTGCAAAAACGGCGCGTCGGTAAACTTCATGGAAGACTATATGCGCAGGCGTGACCCCAACTCGATGGTCATCAGTGACGATCTTCCGACCGACAAGCCGCGTTTTCTCGATCGGTTCGGCTATTCCTTCTCGAAGGTGCGGCAGGAGACGATGGACTGGCTGTCCGAGCAGCGCGTGATTATGCTGCCCTTTAAGGCGGGCGACCCGGCGCACGGGTATGACAGCTTGCTCGTTTGCCCGGCGAACGCGGCGTTCTTCGCGTTGGCGCTTGCCAACATGCAGGGGTTTGTCGCGATTCAGGATATCCCCGAAAATTACACCCCGCGCGCGATTATCTACGTCGCGCCGCCCTTCCGGCACACGCACTTTGACGGCAAGCAGGTCGTGGTCCACAACCGCAGCGAAACGCTCCACGAGGTCTTCGCGTACAATCTTTACCCGGGACCCTCTGCCAAAAAGGGCGTGTACTCGGTGCTTCTGGATATCGGCGAGCATGAGGGCTGGGTCTGCTGCCACGCATCGTCTGCGCTCGTCGAAACGCCGTATGAAAACGAGACGGTCTTTATGCACGAGGGCGCGTCCGGCGGCGGCAAGAGCGAGATGCTGGAGGATTTCAAGCGCGAGCCGGATGGAAGACTGCTGCTCGGCGAACATGTGCTGACGGGCGAGCAATATTTCTTAGACCTGCGCGAGTCGTGCAGCATCGCGCCGATTTCGGACGATATGGCGCTGTGCCACTCGGCGTATCAGGACCCGGTCGAAGGTAAGCTCCGCATTGTAGACGCCGAAGCCGGTTGGTTCCTCCGCATGGACAGTCTGCATGCCTACGGCAATAACCCGATCTACGAAAAAGCGTCGATTCACCCGTCGAGACCGCTGCTGTTTTTCAACATGGACGGCGTGCCGGGCGCGACATGCCTGATTTGGGAGCACGTGAAGGACTCGAATGGGCAGCCGTGTCCGAACCCGCGCGTGATTATTCCGCGCGACATGATCGAGCATATCGTCCCGCGCGAGCCGGTGTCTGTTGATGTGCGAAGCTTCGGCGTGCGTATGCCGCCGTCGACCGCGGAGCAGCCCAACTACGGCGTGATGGGCTTGCTTCACATCATTCCGCCGTCGCTTGCGTGGCTGTGGCGGCTGGTCTCGCCGCGCGGCTTTAAGAACCCCAGCATCGTCGACGGCGGAGGCGGCATGAAGAGCGAGGGTGTCGGCTCTTATTGGCCGTTTGCGACGGGGCTTCGCGTGACGCAGGCGAATCTACTCTTGAGACAGATCATGGCGTGCCCGAAGACGCTGAACGTTCTCATTCCGAACCAGCACATCGGCGCGTACAAGATCGGCTTCATGAGCGAGTGGGTCGCGCGGGAATATTTGGCGCGGCACAACGGCGAGATTAAGGCAAAGCACTTGACGCCCGCAAGATGCTCGCTGTTCGGCTACGCGCTGGTCGACATGAAGCTGGATGGTCAGTACGTCCGTCAGACCTTCCTTCGCCCCGAGACGCAGTCGAAGCTCGGAGAAGCGGGCTACGACGCGGGCGCGAAAATTCTGACCGACTTCTTCAAAGATCAGATCAAGCAGTATCTCACGGACGATCTCGACCCGCTGGGCAGACAGATCATCGAGTGCTGCCTGAACGATGGCACGCTGGACGATTATCTCAGACTTACCCCGATGTAACCTGGAACAACAGAATATACCCGAATGGAATTGAAAAAAGCGCCGCTCCATTTGGAGCGGCGCTTGCGGCAGCTGTATGGTGAGGTTATCAGCATTTCAGGCTTCGTTCTGCCATGCCAGCGCGTCCATCTTCTTCATTTCCCGCCGGATAAAAATAATGGCGAGGATGACCGCAGCGTCGCCTGCAATTGGTCAGGCATACAGAACGCCGTCGATGCCAAACGCCAGCGGAATGTCGCTTCCATAGACGGACTGTGCGCCATAGGTGCGGAGCATTACAATTAGGAACGAAACGGTTATGCCACTCTTACCGAACGCATACTGGCGGTGAATCCACGCCATCCAGCCAAGCAGCGCCAGTGCTGCCAGTGCAATTCCGCCAAAGACATAAAAACAGGATTCGACATCCAACTGCCGCAGTTCTCCCCATGCGTACGCACTCTGATTTGTTTCGGTACATTAGGGAACCTCTGAATAAATCCCCGACCGCGGACGACGGATCTTTTCCGCCAATCCGGCGGTTTGAAAAACGAGAAATATGTCGCAGCCGTTGGCGACAAAGGAGCCATACGGATGCGGGCATGCCCTTTGCGGGTACATACAGTATTCCTTCGTTTTTCAAACCTTGTCTTGACGAAAAAATCTCTCGCCGTCCACAGTCACTGATTTAATCA
>PPYF01350117.1_pt1 | contig 10928 bp, 6 predicted proteins | sample 1559871 | NCBI WGS metagenome assembly PPYF01 (sample SAMN08240021, study PRJNA423297) | Human gut metagenome, whole genome shotgun sequencing project.
GATCTGCACGTCCTCCACGCCGCCGCTCATCTCGCTGCCGATGCAGATGCCGTGGCCGCAGTCGCTGCGGCAGTCAAACACCCGGATATGCGCGCAGGGACGGTTGATTTCGTTGCCCTCTGGGTTCTTGCCGCTCTTGATGGCGACAGCGTCGTCCCCCGTGGAGAACTCCGACGCAAACAGCGTGCAGTTCGTTGAGGAATCCGGGTCCCAGCCGTCGCCGTTCCAGACGCCCTCGGACACAAAAGTGCAGTGGTCGGTCTGGATGTCGTCGCAGTAGATCATGTGGACGTTCCAGGACGGGCCGTTTTTCAGCGTGATACCGCTGATCCAGACGTTCTCACAGTTGCTTAAATTGATAAGCCGCGGGCGGATGCGGCCCGGGATCGTGTCGCTGTTCTCGCAGCTTTCGACGAGCTCCCGGTTGTCGTCCAGAAAGCTCTTGATGCGGGCACGCTCGTCCTCAATGATCTTGCGGGCCAGCTCCTGCCCGCCGCCGCAGATCGTGCCCCTGCCGCGGATGATGATATTGCGGCAGTTCGGGCCGGTCTTGTGGTTCATGTCGCCCGCGTTCAAAAGGCTTGAGTAGCAGCGCATCTCGGTGCCCTCAAATCGGCTGGGGATGCGGGGCGAATAGTCGTGCATGTTCGTTGTGCCCTGCAGGACCGCGCCCTTGGCCAGATAAATTTCCAGATCGCTGTGCAGCCGCAGTGCGCCGGTCAGGAAATCGCCCGCCGGCACGTACAGAATATCGTCCGCGCCGCAGTCGTTGATAGCCCGCTGTAAATTGTCGGTGTTCAGGATATGGCCGTCGCCCTTGCAGAAGTAGGGCGCGGCGGTAATGTCAATGCGGCGTTTTTCCCTGCCGAACTGCAGCGTGGCCGAGCCGATGCAGTAGCTGCCGCTGACCACGTCCACCCGGAAGGCACTGCCGTAGCTCAGCCCCTCTATCGTAAAATGGGTGCGGTCTGTGCGGCCAATGGCCTCACCGTTCAGGGAGACCGTGTATTCCGCCCCGCTGGGCGCGGCGGCGGGTTTATCCCAGTACAGCACCGCGTAATCTTCGGTGCAGCGTATATTCAAATTGCCTTGTTTCATGGTGACGTCCTTTGGTTATGGGGAGTTTGCTCTTTCTTACATATTGTACCACAGTGTGCGCGTTTATCCAAGACTTGGGGGTGACAAAATACGCGGGCTGAAACGCTGCAGGTTTTTACACTTTGCAAGGTTGACATTTATAATCACATCTGCATAGTAGGGATATAGAGAAGTAGGGGCCGGGCATGCCCGGCCCGCGGCTTTGCCCATAGAGCTCGTTTACGGGCGAGAGAGGAACGATATATGTTAAACCAGTTTTCACGCACGCAATTACTGCTCGGCAAGGAGGGCATGGACCGGCTGTTCAACGCCCGGGCGACGGTGTTCGGCATCGGCGGCGTCGGCGGCTACACCGTCGAGGCGCTGAACCGCGTGTAACAGCTCTGCTCCCCGCTGATCCGGCGGGGAGCTTTGCTTTTGTGCGGGATGTATGGTACAATAGGGAAACACTGTAGGGGCCGGGCATGCCCGGCCCGCGGCCTGCCCATAAGCGGGCGTCCCCCGTGAAGCTGCGAGCCGCACATGTGCGGCCCCTACTGCGCGGCGATTTATACTGCACGAAAGGAGCTGCCATGGACAAGGATCTATTTGAAACGGCCCATCTGGCGGCCCTGAACGACCAGCAGCGCGCGGCGGTGGAGGCGGTCAACGGCCCGGTGCTGCTGCTGGCGGTGCCGGGCAGCGGCAAAACCACCGTGCTCATCACCCGGCTGGGCTATATGACCGAGGTCTGCGGCATTGCGCCGGAAGCCATCCTGACAATGACCTACACCGTCGCCGCTACGCAGGAGATGCGCGCCCGGTTCGCGGCGCGGTTCGGCGGCGAATTGGCCGCACGGCTGGAGTTCCGCACCATCAACGGTGTGGCGGCGCGCATCATCGCGCTGTACAGCCGCATGTATGGCCGTACCCCGCCGGAGCTCATCCGCAATGAGAGCGAGACCACGCCGCTGCTCATGCGGCTATGGCAGGACACAAACCACGAGTACCCCGCCGAGAGCACGGTCAAGGATCTGCGCACGGCCATCACCTACATTAAAAATATGTGCCTGACCGACGCGGAATTGGACGAGCTGGAAACCGACATTGAGAACCTGCCCGACCTGTACCGCGGCTACCAGAAGGCGCTGAAGGCCGCGCACAAAATGGACTACGACGACCAGCTCTGCTTTGCGCTGCAAATCCTGCGCGGTGCGCCTGCGGTTGCGGCGGCGTTCCGCAAGCGGTACAAGTATTTCTGCGTCGATGAGTCGCAGGATACGTCCAAGGTGCAGCATGAAATTATCCGCGTGCTGGCGCAGGAAAGCGGCAATATCTTTATGGTCGGCGACGAGGACCAGAGCATTTACGGCTTCCGCGCCGCCTACCCCCAGGCGCTGATGGACTTTGAAAAGACCTATCCCGGCGCACAGATTTTGCTGATGGAGCAGAACTACCGCTCCACAGAGCCGATTCTGGAGGCTGCCAACCGCTTTGTGGCGCGCAACCGCTATCGCCGCCCCAAGACCATCGCACCGACGCAGGGCCCCGGCGCACCGCTGCAGATCGTCACCGTGCCACGTCGCGCCGACCAGCTGCCATTCTTGTTTGAGACGGCGCAGCACTGCGATACCGAAACGGCGGTGCTGTTCCGCAACCACGAGAGCGCACTGCCCATCATCGACCTGTGCGAGCGGCGGGGCATCCCCTACGCCTGCAAGGCAGTGGACCAGACTTTTTTTACCAACAAGATCGTCCGCGATGTGACCGATATTTTCACGCTGGCCGCACACCCCGCGGATGGGGAAACTTTTCTGCGCTGCTACTACAAATTCGGCGTGCCCGTCACCCGCGCACAGGCGCTGTTTGCCTGCAATCAGGCGCGGCGGTACGGGCAGGGCTGCTGGACGGCCCTGCTGAATGAGGACAGCATCCGTCCGCGCACCCGCGCCGCCATGGCTGACGTGGCGGACGGTTTGGCGCGTCTGCCCAAAATGGCCGCGGACGATGCGGTGCGGTTCCTGGCTGACCAGCTGGGCTACGGCAAATATCTGGACAAAAACGGCATGGACCGCACGAAGCTGGCCGTGCTGGAAATGCTCGGCGCACAGGAGCCGACGCCGCGGCACCTGCTGCGGCGGCTGGAAAAGCTGCGCAGCATCATACAAAACCATGAAAATCCGCCCGGGTGCAGGTTTTTGCTTTCGACGATCCACTCGGCCAAGGGGCTGGAATATGACAGGGTCATTTTGTTGGATGTGCTGGACGGCATCCTGCCCGCCAAACCGGAGCTGTGCTGCCGCACGCCCGGTGAGACACAGCAGTATGAGGAGGACCGGCGGCTGTTTTACGTGGCCATGACCCGCGCGCGGCAGCAGCTGGTGCTGTTTGACTGCGCGGCGGAGCGCTCGACCTTTGTGGATGAGGTGCTGTCCGGTCTGCCCGGCCACCGCACACGCCGCGACGCCGAGCCCGCGGGCCGCCGCACACCCCCGCCCGCGGCACGCGCCCCGCTGCCGCCAGTGGATGTGGACAGCATCACCGCCGTCGGTGCCCATGTGCGGCATGCCGTCTTTGGCCCCGGCACCGTGGAAAGCGTTGCGGGGCGCCGCGTGACCGTGCGCTTTACGGCAGGTCCGCGCACACTGGACGCCCAGGTCGTCGCGGAGCGGCATCTGATGTGGGCGGAGTGAAATGCGAGGAGCCTTCCCCCTTGGGGGAAGGTGCCCGAGGCCCCGACCGAGGGCGGATGAGGGGAAAGTCACCGGATATTACCCGTTAATAGGCTATAAGGCGGACTCTGCCCTCATCAGTCCGCTTTGCGGACAGCTTCCCCCGAGGGGGAAGCCAAAGAGGTATTTTGATGAAAAAAATTCTGCTTCTCGCCACAGGCGGGACGATTGCAAGCCGCCCTACGGCGGCGGGCGGGCTGGCCCCGGCCATCACGTCAGAGGAGCTGCTGGCCTGCGTGCCCGAGCTGGCTGACCTGTGCAAGGTCAGCGCTGTGCAGGTGTTCAACCTGGATTCGACGAACGTCGGCCCCGCGCAGTGGCAGAGCATCGTGCGCTGCATCAAAGAAAATTATGATGCCTGCGACGGTTTTGTCATCGCCCACGGCACAGACACGATGGCCTACACCGCCGCGGCGCTCAGCTACATGGTGCAGAACAGCGCGAAGCCCGTTGTGCTGACCGGCAGCCAGAAGTCCATCTACAACCGCGATACCGACGCGCGCAACAACCTCTACCGCGCGTTCGTCTACGCGGTCAGCGACGGCGCATGGGGCGTGCAGCTGGTGTTTGACAACAAGGTCATTCTGGGCACACGCGCGCGCAAGACGCGGACGCGCAGCTTCAATGCGTTTTCCAGCATCGACTACCCCGAGACCGCGGTGTTCCGCGATACGCGGCTGGTGACGTTTCTGCGCCGCCCCACGGACCAGCCGCCCGTGCGGTTCTATGAAAGGCTTGAGCCCGCCGTTTTTGTGCTGCGGCTTGTGCCGGGCATGCGGGCGGACATCATCCCGCTGCTGGTCCCGCACTACCGCGCACTGGTGCTGGAGAGCTTCGGCGTCGGCGGTCTGCCGGGCGGGGAGCACGGCGAGATGTTCGCCGCCCTGCACCGCTGGTGTGAGAGCGGGCGGCTGGCGGTGTTTACCACGCAGGTCCCGCATGAGGGGTGTGACCTGGCCGTCTACGAGGTGGGCCGCGCCGTCGGTGAGCTGCCCGGCGTCCTGGAGGCCCGCGACATGACCCCCGAGGCTGTCGCCGTCAAGCTGATGTGGGCGCTGGGCCAGACCGAGGACCGGGAGAAGGCGGCACGGCTGTTTGAGACGCCGATTGAATACGACATAATGTAAAGATGAGAAGCCTTCTCCCCCCCCGTGAGCAGGCTTTAGAAAGCAAAGGCTGCCCCGTGAATGACCGGAGCGTAGGCATCCCATTAGCGGGCACTTGCGGGTAAGTCGTAGGGAGGGGTCTTGACCCCTCCGCAGGTGGCTTGTGGCAGTGATGCACTTTCCTAGGCAGCATACATGCGTCCCGGGGTGGTCTGCGGCTGCCGCAAACGTCCCGGAGGGGTCAAGACCCCTCCCTACGGGCTAGCAAAATAGACGTATCATCGTAATTCAACAAAACTTATTACATATTTTGTGAACAAACATTACATAACATGTAAACATTAGCACTCTACTATTGACAGTGCTAATGTTCGGTGCTATTATAGAGGCGTTCCAAGGGAAAGAGGAACGGAAGAACCGAATCCCCAAAGGGAACGCAACAATGTGTATCAAAAGTCAACCGCCCGCAAACAAACGGGTGGCCGATGAAAATTGGAGGAATGACTTATGATGATGGTTCCGTATATGTTCAATGAGGCTTTGATGGATGATCTGTTCAGCAACGATTGGGAGCACGATTTTGACCGCGCCATGAAGGCCGCTGCGCCCCGCGGTATGTTTGGCAAACGTGCCGCCAATGTGATGAAAACCGATGTCCGCGAGAACAAGGACAGCTACGATGTGTTCGTTGATCTGCCCGGCTTCAAGAAAGAGGATGTCAAGCTGGATCTGGACAACGGCTATCTGACCATCAGCGCCCAGCGCAATGAGGAGCTGGATGACAAGGACAACGAGGGCCGCTATATCCGCCAGGAGCGTGCTACCGGCAGCTGCGCACGCAGCTTCTATGTCGGCAAGGAGCTGGAGCCCAAGGACATCAGCGCTAAGTTTGAGAACGGCATCCTGACCCTGCATCTGCCCAAGGCCGAGGCCAAGAAGCTCGAGCCGAAGCAGACGCTGATCGAGATCGAGTGATTGCAAAAAATGTGCAGCCATGCTGCACCGTAGGGGCGCATTCTATATGCGCCCGCTTGGCAGCATCCCGTTGTGAAAAAAGATGAACGCAGGGTAAACGTCCACGGGCGGATATAGAATCCGCCCCTACAGAGTCCCTGCCCTAAAAATCATCAGGCCGCAGCCCAAAATTCCGGGCTGCGGCCTTTTGTTTTGCCGCAAGGTGTGCTATACTTCCATATAGATGAAAGAAAAGTACAGGGAGGTCCTGCCCGTGCAATATTCCGATGAGCATCTGCGCTATCTGCGCCTGCTGTCTCAGAAATACCAGACCGTGGCCGCCGCGGCCAGCGAAATCATCCGCATTGAGGCCCTGCTCCGTCTGCCCAAGGGCACCGAGCACTTCATGAGTGACCTGCACGGCGAGCACGAAGCGTTCGTACATATATTAAATAGTGCATCGGGCGTCATCCGTGAAAAAATCGACACGGTGCTTGGCAACGGTGTCCCCGCCGAGGAGCGTGCCGAGCTGGCGACGCTCGTCTATTATCCCAATCAGAAGCTGCCCGAGCTGAAAGCCCGCCAGAGAGACCTGCACGCTTGGTATCGCATGACGCTGCTGCGGCTCATCGACCTGTGCCGGTTCGTGTCCAGCAAGCATACCCGCAACCATGTGCGCCGCTGTCTGCCGCAGAACTGCGGCTACATCCTCGACGAGCTGCTTCACGCCCACTTTGAGGACCACGACAAGGACCAGTATTACGGCGAGATCATTGAGAGCATCATCCGCTATGACCGCGCCGACGCCTATATTATCCGCTTCTGCGAGGTCATCAAGCGGCTGGCTGTGGACCGTCTGCACATTGTGGGCGACCTGTTTGACCGCGGCCCGCGCCCGGACCGCATTCTGGACAGTCTGATGGCGCATCATCAGGTGGACATCCAGTGGGGCAACCACGACGTGGTCTGGATGGGCGCGGCAGCGGGCAGCCCGCTCTGCATTATGACCGTGCTGAAAACAACGCTGGCCTACAACAATCTGGACACGCTGGAGGGTGGCTACGGCATCAGCCTGCGCCGCTTGGAGCGCTTTGCCCAGCATACTTACGCGGATTCCGATGTTTCGCGCTGGCTGCCCCACGCCGACCAGCGCACAGCGGCAGGCGACCTGACCGCCGCCGCGCGGATGCACAAGGCCGTGACCATTATGATGCTCAAGCTGGAGGCACAGGTCATTGCCCGCAACCCGGATTTTGATTTGCAGGGCCGCGACTTTTTGAACCACATTGACTTTGCCGCGGGCACGGTGGACTATTTCGGCACGACCTATCCCCTGCTGGACTGCGACTTCCCCACCGTTGACCCGGCCAACCCCGCCGCGCTGACTGCCGACGAGGAAAAGATCACCGCTGAGCTGGTGCGCAGCTTTGCCGAGAGCGAGCGCCTGCAGCGCCATGTGCAATTTTTGTACGCCCACGGCGCGTTTTATAAAATGTGCAACGGCAATCTGCTCTACCACGGCGCAGTGCCGATGACCGAGGACGGCGCGTTTGCGGCCATTCGGTTTGAGGGCACCGCCCGCAGCGGCAAGCAGCTGTTCGACTACTGTGACCGCCGCGCCCGCCAGGGCTACAGCGCGCCCGCGGGCAGCCCGGCACGGCTGGCCGGACAGGACTTTTTGTGGTACCTGTGGTGCGGGGCAAAATCGCCGCTGTTTGGCCGCAGCGCCATGACGACGTTTGAGCGGCTCTATATTGCCGACCCGGCGGCCCAGGTGGAGATCAAGGACCCCTACTACAGGCACATTGCCGACCCGCGCACCGCCGAGCATATTTTGCGCGAATTTGGTCTGTCCGGCGAGGGCAGCCACATCGTGAACGGCCATGTCCCGGTCCGCGCCATCGAGGGGGAAAGCCCCATCAAGGGCGGTGGACGGCTCATCATTATTGACGGCGGCTTCTGCCGTGCCTACCACCGGCGCACCGGCATAGCCGGCTACACACTGGTCTATAACTCCCGCGGGTTGATCTTGCGCACCCACCAGCCGTTTGAGAGCGTGGACAAGGCCATCCACGAGGACGAGGACATTGCCAGCAAGAGCGAGTATATCTATACTGCGCCCCAGCGCATTCTGGTGCGCGACACCGACGAGGGCGGGCGCAAGCAGGCGCTGATCCGTGACCTGACAGCCCTGGTCGAAGCCTACCAGAGCGGTGTGATCGCGCAGGGCGTGGCGCAGGAAATGTGACGGTTGAAATTTGCACAAATTGTTCTATAATAGGGAAATAGTGGGATGCCTGTAGGGGCCGGACATGTCCGGCCCGGTACCTACCCATGAGCACACACCGGCGGGAAACCCGCGGGCCGGGCGTGCCCGGCCCCTACAATGCGGTGTCTACAGATACATAAAAGGAGACGATTTAACCATGGCTTGCACCACCATTCTGGTCGGCAAAAATGCGTCCTACGACGGGTCCACGATGATTGCCCGCAACGACGATTCCGGCTCCGGCCATTTCACTGCCAAAAAGTTTACCGTTTTTCAGCCGCAGGACTACCCCGCGGTCTATAAATCCGTCATTTCGGGCGTCGAGATCCCGCTGCCCGGCAGCGGCCTGCGTATTACCGCGGTGCCCAACGCTGTCGAAGGCAAGGGCCTGTGGGCGGCCAGCGGCGTCAACGCGGCCAACGTCGGCATGACGGCTACCGAGACCATCACCTCCAACCCGCGCGTGCTGGGCGCTGACCCGCTCGTCAAGGGCGGCATCGGCGAGGAGGACATTGTCTATCTGGTCCTGCCCTATGTCCGCTCCGCGCGCGAGGGCGTCCGGCGCCTTGGCAGTCTGCTGGAGCAGTACGGCACCTACGAGATGAACGGCATCGCGTTCCAGGATGTGGACGAGGTCTGGTGGCTCGAGACCATCGGCGGCCACCACTGGATGGCCCGCCGCGTGCCTGATGACGTCTATGTGGTCATGCCGAACCAGCTCGGCCTTGACACGCTCGACCTGGACGACGCGCTGGGCGAGCAGAAGGAGTTCATGTGCTCCGCCGACCTGCGCGGCTTTATCGACAAGTACCATCTTGACCTGTCCCTGGACGGTGCGCTGAATCCGCGCGACGCCTTCGGCAGCCACGACGATGCCGACCATGTCTACAACACGCCCCGCGGCTGGTACATGCTGCGTTATTTCAACCCCAATACGTTCGCCTGGGACGGCCCGGACGCCGACTTTACGCCGCGCTCCGACGACCTGCCCTGGTGCATGGTGCCCGAGAAAAAAATCACGCCCGAGGACGTTAAGTACGTGCTGTCGAGCCATTATCAGGGCACGCCGTATGACCCCTATGCGGCCACGGCTTCCGAGAGGGGCATCTACCGTCCCATCGGCGTGAACCGCAACGACTTTATGGCACTGCTGCAAATGCGCCCCGACGTACCGGAGGACTTCCGCGCCGTGGAGTGGCTGGCCTTTGCGTCCAACGCCTTCAACACGATGGTGCCCTTCTACGCCAACGTGGACACGACGCCGGAGTACCTGTCCAACACGACGGGCGATGTCTCCACCGACAACTTCTACTGGGCCAGCCGTCTGCTGGCCGCCATGGCCGATGCGTCCTACGCAAAATCGGTGTTCCACATCGAGCGCTACACGCTGAGCGTCGGCAGCAAAGCCAACGGCATCATCAACGCCTATGACGATGCCCAGCGCGGCGAGGCCGACCCCGCCGCCCGTGCCGCCCTGCGCACCAAGGCCAACGAGGAGTTGGCCGCCATGGTCAGGGCCGAGACGACTGACGCCTTGAATAAGGTCCTGTTTGAGCTGAGCAGCGGCATGAAGAATGCGTATTCGCGCTCGGATGCGTAAATGATATTGAGAAGGGACGTGCCGGAGGGTGCGTCCTTTTTTGCTGGTATACCTGCAACGCAGGGGCGGATATAGAATCCGCCCCTACGGGGATACAATATGTAAAATTCAAACTATTTTACAATAATGTCACAATCTTTGAAAGAATTTGAACTTGCTTTTATGCCGGAATCTTTGTATAATAAATGTCAGGATGGGGCACTAGGAGGCTGACTTAGTCCCCTTGTCCCCCATTCAGCCAAAAGTATAGAGAAAGAGGTATATGTAAACATGGCAAATCTGGATTTGACTAAGTATGGCATTACCGGCACGACCGAGATCGTGCATAACCCCTCTTATGAGATGCTGTTCGAGGAGGAGACCAAACCCGAGCTGACCGGCTATGAGAAGGGCCAGGTCACCGAGCTGGGCGCTGTCAATGTCATGACCGGCGTTTACACCGGCCGTTCCCCCAAGGACAAGTACATCGTCGTGGACGAGAACTCCAAGGACACCGTTTGGTGGACCAGCGACGAGTACAAGAACGACAACCACCCCATGACCGAGCAGACCTGGTCTGCCGTGAAGGACATCGCCAAGAAGGAGCTGTGCAACAAGCGCCTGTTCGTCGTCGATGCCTTCTGCGGCGCCAACAAGGACACCCGCATGGCTATCCGCTTCATCGTGGAGGTGGCCTGGCAGGCACACTTTGTCACCAACATGTTTATCAAGCCCACCGCTGAGGAGCTGGCCAATTTTGAGCCTGACTTCGTTGTTTACAACGCCTCCAAGGCTAAGGTTGAGAACTACAAGGAACTGGGCCTGAACAGCGAGACCTGCGTTGCCTTCAACATCACCAGCAAGGAGCAGGTCATCATCAACACCTGGTACGGCGGCGAGATGAAGAAGGGTATGTTCTCCATGATGAACTACTTCCTGCCGCTGAAGGGCATGGCCTCCATGCACTGCTCTGCCAACACCGATAAGGAAGGCAAGAACACTGCCATCTTCTTCGGTCTGTCCGGCACCGGCAAGACCACTCTGTCCACCGACCCGAAGCGCCTGCTGATTGGCGACGACGAGCACGGCTGGGACGACAACGGCGTCTTTAACTTCGAGGGCGGCTGCTACGCTAAGGTCATCAACCTGGATAAGGACTCCGAGCCCGACATCTACAACGCCATCAAGCGCAACGCTCTGCTGGAGAACGT
>PPYF01030518.1_pt1 | contig 10927 bp, 6 predicted proteins | sample 1559871 | NCBI WGS metagenome assembly PPYF01 (sample SAMN08240021, study PRJNA423297) | Human gut metagenome, whole genome shotgun sequencing project.
CCCAACCTCAGCCGCCCACACCCGCCCCTGCTCCGGCCCCTGCTCCGGCCCCTGCTCCGGCCCCCGAAGTCGAGGCCGGCCCGAAGCCGAAAGGCTTCTTCGAGACTTATCTGGTCGACTGCTTCCTGAAGCCTTACGCCGACTTCTCGGGCTACACTTCGAGAAAGGAATTCTGGCTCAGCTATGTCGCTATGCTGGTAGCCTCGATCGGCCTCACCGGTCTTGTTCTGCTGCTTATGGCTGTTGCCGGAGTGTCGGGCGGTCTTATCGCAACGGTTCTCTGCTCTATCGTCGGACTGGGATTGCTCGTGCCGGGCATCGCCATCAGCGTTCGTCGCCTCCGCGACGCCGGCCTGAGTCCGTGGCTCATGCTGGTTGTGCTCGTCCCGGGCCTCGGCGCTCTCGCCCTGCTCGTCATGTTCTGTCTCCCGACAAAATATGAGCATGAAGAGACCAAAACTCGCTTCAACACCGTCGACGGCATCGTCACCGGCGGTTGCGTCGTTATGCTCGGCGTCGGCATCTGGATGAGTCTGAGCGCCCTCGGCTCGCTCGGCCAGAGCGGCTATGACCTCGGCGAATTCGGCGACGACGAAGTTGGTGCTGCCGTCCTTGATGAGGACTACGATGAGGCCGATACCATTAGTGTTCCCGTCGAGGCAGAGCCCGCCTACAGTGGCGGCAAGACGCTGATGGACTATGTCGCCGATCCCTCCTGGGTTCGCAGGGGAATGGCCGGGCTGACGGAGCTTACCATCGGCAACAATTTCGACGAAGTGGCCGACCAGACCGGCTCGACCCACACCTACTTCCACGCCACGGGCGCTATCGACGACAGCAATGTCACGATGCGCTGCTGGCTTACCGAAGACGGCGAGATCCACGGCCGCTATCGCCATGAGAACGGCACCACCCTCGACGCCAACGGTTTCATCCAGCCCGACGGCGACCTCTACATTCAGCTCGGCCACGCCGGGTCGAAGTCGGAATGGCGCCTCTCGCCCGTCGGCAGCGAGTCGGGCATCCGCTACGAAGGCACCTGGGGACGCCGCCACAAGCCCTCCTACATCACCTTCTTCGAAGACTAACCCCCGATGGACCGAAGAAAATGCTGATTCATACTTAATCATCCCGATTAATCAGGATTAATCACTAAAAAAGAGAGTTTGCATCGCGATGCAAACTCTCTTTTTAGTGGGCGCTGAGGGATTCGAACCCCCGACCCTCTGCTTGTAAGGCAGACGCTCTGAACCAGCTGAGCTAAGCGCCCTTTCCTGACCGCTGCCGGCCGCGAGGCGCGAGGCCTTGACGACGGAGCTGCCCGAGGCGTTGAAGTTTATGCTCCGGGCTGTGCCTCCCTTGATTTTCAGCTCGGCAATGTCAGCAACCGTCGCCGAGGCGGCATTGGTGTCGAGAGCGTCGACCGACAGCTCGCCATTGTTGAGCACATTGGCGTTGAACGAGCGCGCGTCGAGTCGGTCAACATCGACGTCGGCCAGAGCGCTGACAGCGAACGTGGCGGGCCCGCAGCTGACATTGCTGAAGTCGGCGCTGGAATTATCGCCGGCGCGGACACTGAAGGTGCGGTTTCCGAGATCGAGGTCGCTCTCAACGTCGAGCTCGGCAAGCGAATTGAGAATAAAAGTGTTCGAGACCGGGCCATATAGGTAAGCTTTGACCTCACCTGCGACCGGAGCATCAATATTGAGCATCTGCCCCATCAGCCTGACGTCGACGGCCGCAATTTCGCGGCTGTCGCCGACGAGGCGCAGCGAAGGCTGCGGACCGACACGATATTCGATTTCGATATGGCCCGAGGCATTTATGCCGCTGAAGTTTCCAACGGTCACGTTACGCTCGGCGGCGAAAGCGCCGGCAGCGAGAGCTAAAACTGCGGTTGTCAGAAGAATCTTTTTCATAATCGTATAGTTTATCTAAAAGTCTAACAACTCTGGCGGCACGATTGTTCAGGAATTCAGTGGTTTATTCCATCGACTGCATTTCGACCAGGCGGGTGTAATGGCCGTTCAGGGCCATCAGCTCGTCGTGGGTTCCGCGCTCAACGATGCGTCCTTCGTGCATGACGCATATCTGCGACGCGTTTCTGATTGTCGACAGGCGGTGGGCTATGACCAGAGTCGTGCGGTTCTCCATGAGGCGGTCGAGGGCTTGCTGCACGAGCTGCTCGCTCTCGCTGTCGAGGGCCGAGGTGGCCTCGTCGAGGATGAGGATAGGCGGATTTTTCAGTATGGCGCGCGCTATCGAGATGCGCTGGCGCTGGCCGCCGCTGAGGCGGCAGCCTCGGTCGCCGATTGTCGTCTGGTAGCCCTGTTCGGTGGCCATGATGAAATCGTGTGCGTTGGCGATCCTGGCGGCTTCTTCGACCTGCTCGGGCGTGGCATGGGCCACACCGAAAGTTATATTGTTATAAAAGGTGTCGTTGAACAGAATCGGCTCCTGACTGACATTCCCCATAAGTGCGCGCAAATCGCGCACACGCATCTGACGCACATCAACACCGTCGATGGCCACTGAGCCCTGCTGAACATCGTAGAACCGGGGCAGAAGATCGGCCAGAGTCGACTTTCCGCTTCCGCTCTGGCCCACGAGGGCGACCGTGTGACCCGGTTTGATGTCGAGATTGATGTCGTCGACAACGGGATTGGCCGGGTCGTAGCCGAAAGTGACATGCCGGTAGGTGACCTCGCCGCTGAAGCGGCTGATTTTCACCGGATCGCCCGGATCACGGATAGGATTGGGAGCCAGCAGAATCTTATCTATCCGCTTCATCGACGCCAGGCCCTTCTGAATGGCGTATGCCGCTTTCGACAGGTCTTTGGCGGGGTTGATGATACTGTAGAAAATCACCATGTAGTATATGAACGACGCGGCGTTGATCGACGACCGTCCGTCGAGAATCAGCGTGCCGCCGAACCAGAGGACAATGGCGATTGTAAGCGTTCCGAGAAATTCGCTCATCGGATGGGCGAGACTCTGGCGCCGCGCCACGGCGTTGGTCATCTCGAAGAACTCCTGAGTGTCGGCCCGGAAGCGACGCCCCATCTTAGGTTCGGCGTTGAAAGCCTTGACAATGCGCAATCCGCCGAGCGTTTCTTCGATGAAACTCATTATGACGCCCCATTTCTCCTGAGCCTCGAACGACTTGCGTTTGAGTCGCTTGCCGACCTCTCCCATCATCAGTCCGGCCAGAGGCAGCAGAATCAGCACGAACAGCGTCAGCTGCCAGCTTATGAAAATCATCGTCGACAGACAGACGATAATCATGACCGGGTTCTTGAACAGCATGTCGAGGCTGGCCATCACACTGGCTTCGATCTCGGCGACGTCGCCGCTCATTCGCGCCATGACATCGCCCTTGCGTTCGCCGGTGAAGAAGCCTATCGGAAGGCGAAGAATCTTCTCATACATCGAGTTGCGTATGTCGCGGACAATTCCGTTGCGCAGCGGAACGATAAAATATGAGCTCAGATACGTAGTTCCGGTTTTCAGCGCCGTCATCGCCACGAGAACAGCCGCCAGAAGCGCCAGCGTCTTCGAAGGCCCGAACGACGCTATCCCTTCCTGAGTATAGTAATAGAAATTATTGAGGATGACCTCTTTGAGATCGCCCTGTCCGACCGCCATATACGAATATCCGGTCTCGCGGATACCGAAAAGCATTTCGAGAATCGGTATGATAATGGCAAACGAGAACACCGTCAACACCGCCGCCAGAAGATTGAACAGCAGATTGAGACAGAGATATTTCTTATAGGGAGGCACAAAGCGCCGCAGAAGTTTCAGGAAATCACCCATCGGAAATGGCTTTACAAGTGGTTGGGATGTCGAATACCCGACAAAGGTAGTCATTTTTTAGCTAAAAGTTTTGCCATATTGAAAACTATAGCTAATTTTGCCCCGCAAAAAAATTTAGTCACATCTAAAAACAAACAATCAAGACAACCATTCTATTATGATCATCGTACAAGTCAAGGAAGGCGAGAACATCGAGAAGGCCCTCAAAAAATTCAAACGCAAATATGAAAAGACGGGCATCGTCAAAGAACTGCGTCGCCGTCAGGCATTTGAGAAGCCTTCAGTTGCAAATCGCAAAAAGATGATGAAGGCCGTCTACGTGCAGCAGCTGCGCGCCTGCGAGGACTAATCATCGGTCCGCGACCCTACTCATATAAAAATTATAACGGCAAGGGGAAGCTTCGGATTGTTCCGAGGCCTCCTTTGTTGTGTGAATTTCCAGCCTGGAAAACAACACACCAGCCACTCCGCACTTTTTCACCGCGCCGGATGTTATAGAGGATGAGATGGCTAATCTACGCGACGACATACGCAAACTCTGGACCGACACTTTCAACGACAAAGCCGAATGGGTCGAGATGTTCTTCACCCGCGTCTACCGCGACGACGACGTCATGGTACTTCGGCCCGACGGCAACGGCTCGCGTCCGGCAAGCGCTCTGTTGCTTCAACGCTACGCGATGAACTTTCATGGCGCTACTGTCGGTTGCGCCTATATATGCGGAGCGGCGACGCGACGCAATGAGCGCGGCAAAGGGCTGATGACGCGCCTGCTTGCCACATCGCTGCGCGAAGCCCGCGAACGCGGCGATATGCTCGTCACCCTCATTCCCGCCGAAGGCCACCTATATTATTATTACGCCGCCAGGGGATTCTCGACAGTGTTCTACACCCGCAACCGCCGCTACACATCGTGTCACCCTTTCGCAGGGCCCGGCGAATTCACCATTGTCGACGATCCTTATGCCGTCGGCATCTATGAGGCCTTCAGCCGGATGGAGCACAACATCGACGGGCGCATCCTCCACTCTCAGCGCGATTTCCTCAACATCCTCGACGACACGCGCCTCGACGGAGGCCACTGCGCCATAATAGCCGACGCCTCGGGAAAGATCTGCGGAATCGGGTTTGCCGCAGAACGCGACGGACTGGGCGTCATAACCGACATTCTCGCCGACAACGCCGATGCAGAACAGGCCGTTCTGCGCCGGCTCCACGCTTCGCTGCCAGACCTCCCGGTAAAATACCCGGCCCGGCCCGGTGATAGCGAACGCTGCCTGTCGCCGCGCGCCATGGGCCGCATTGTCAACGTGCCGACAGCCCTCGAAGCCATAGCGGCCTCCCACCCGCGCCTCAGAGCCACATACCGCATCACCGACCCGCTGCTGACAGAGAACAGCGGCATCTACCGCCTCCATCACGGAGCCTGCGAGCGCCTCGGGCCCGACCACCGCGGGCGCCTCGGCCTCGACGTCGACATCGACGTTTTCACCAGGGCCATCTTCTCCGCACCGCCGGTGGGAGAACTTCTCGGGCTCCCATCGATCAGGCCCGACATAGCGCTGATGCTCGACTGAGGTTGCCAACGGGTGTTAAAACCCGACCCCGCAACCCACAATATTGTTAACGAGCGTTAACGTATCGCATATTTAGTCGATACTTCTCCACAAAATAGTTAACAAACTCCCTATCTTTGTCCCCATCCAATAGGTAAACCATAAATTGTCGTATGCAAAATACGCTGACAACCCTCATCGAACGACAAGCGCTGCGGAATCCCGACCGCGAGGCCTATTTCACGCGCCGGCCGGGCTCTGCCGAGTGGCAGCCGACAACGTGGCACACCTTTGCCGACAATGTCGGAGCCGCCGCCTGCGCCCTTGAGATCCTCGGGCTGGAGCCCCAGCAGATCCTGACAATCTTCTCGGCCAACCGTGAGGAAATCCTGACCGTAGACTTCGGGGCATACGCCAACCGGGGCATCCCGGTGTCACTCTACGCCACGAGCTCGCTCGAACAGGTCGAATATATCCTTAACGACACCCGCGCCGCCATCATCTTCACCGGCGACGCCAAGCAATACGCCATCGCCCGCAGCGCAATGGCCAAATGCCCCTCGCTGCGCCAGATAATAACCTTCGACAGCTCTGTCACCCCCGACGCCGACGACACCACGACGATGACATTCGACGCCTTCATCGCCCTCGGACGCGCCGCCTCAGACGCCTGCCGCGCCGAGGTCGACAAAAGACGCCGGGCAGCGGCCCCCTCTGACATCGCAACGCTTATATATACGTCAGGCACCACCGGCGAGCCGAAAGGAGCAACCCTGCTCCACTCTTGCTTCGACGCCGCCATGGAAATCCATATCGAGCGGCTGACGATGCTGAGCGACAGCGACACCTCGGTGACATTCCTGCCGCTGAGCCATATTTTCGAGAAGGCGTGGACATATTTCTGCCTCGTCATGTCGATGAAAGTGTGGATCAACACCGATCCGCGCGAGATCACCGACACCTTGCGTCAGGTGCGCCCGACATGCATGTGCGCTGTGCCGCGCTTCTGGGAGAAAGCCTATACAGCCGTCCAGGAGAAGATCGCGTCGATGGGATGGCTCCGGCGGACAATAGTCTCGCGCGCCCTGAAAATCGGCGAACGCCGCAACCTCGATTATGTCCGCACAGGGCGCAAAGTCCCCTGGCTGCTCGAGCGTCTCTACCGTCTGGCCGACTCGCGCGTGTTCGCCACCATGCGCCACGCCATAGGCTTCGACAACCCCAACATCTTCCCGACGGCCGGCGCCCCCCTGAGCGACAATATCGTCCGCTTCTTCCATTCAGCCGGAATCAACATCGTCATCGGCTACGGCCTGAGCGAGACAACAGCCACCGTCACCTGCTATCCCAACGTCGGGTATGTTATCGGCACTGTAGGAACTGCCATGCCGCGCGTTCAGGTCAGCATAGGCGACGAAAACGAGATTCTCGTCAAAGGGCCTACGGTAATGGCCGGATACTACAACAAGCCCGAAGCCACCGAAGCCGCCTTTACAGCCGACGGATGGTTCCGCACCGGCGACGCCGGCCATTTCGACGCCAACGGCGCCCTCGTGCTGACAGAGCGCATCAAAGACCTCTTCAAGACCTCCAACGGCAAGTACATCGCCCCGCAGGCAATCGAAAGCCGCCTCGGCGAAGATCCGTATATCGAACAGGTCGCCGTCATCGGCGACCAGCGCAAATATGTGACGGCCATTATCATTCCCGCTTTCGAGGCCATCAAGGAATATGCCCGAAAAAAGAAAATCCAGTACCGCAACATTGAAGACCTCGTCAAGAACGCCGACATCAGAGCTCTGATAGAGCAGCGCCTCAACACACTCCAGCAGGGGCTTGCCGGTTTCGAGAAAATCAAGAAGTTCACCCTGCTGCCGCGCGAATTCACTATGGAAGCCGGCGAACTGACCAACACCCTGAAGATACGGCGCCCTGTCATCAACCACCGCTATGCCTCTGAAATAGAAGCCATGTATGTGTGACACCGCAATTTTTCGAAAAATTCTTCGCTAAAAATTTGGCCGGTTCGGAAAAAGGCGCTACCTTTGCGGAGCCTTTCAGAGGAAAGGGCGCTTAGCTCAGCTGGTTCAGAGCGTCTGCCTTACAAGCAGAGGGTCGGTTGCGGCGCTTGTCGATGTCGCCGGGCGTTTTTGTTGGAATTGTGTCAGATTTGGGATAAATAGTGTCAGCCGCGAAGCTGAGAATTGAGTTACTTTGCAGATGTAACTACTACCTATCTTACCTTACAGGCCATGAACATCAAAAAATTTGTGCTTACACTTCTTTCCGTTCTATCCGCAACATCGCTTTGGGCCGCTCCGGAACACGTTTACTCGGCCCTCCCCTATGAACCCGCGACTCCCCACGAATTCCAGTCAGACTGGGAAGGAAAACTTGTTATCCACCCCGAAGCTTTCGGCACGTTCGACCTCACGAAATATAAATACAGCGTCAGCGTCAAGACCGACACCGGCGTTCAGGTCGGCTTCGCCCAATGGAGCGACAACGACACCAAAGAAAGCAATTTCTCTCAGGAAGACGACGGCGTCTCGGGTGAATTTACCGTCGAGCTGTCGTCGGCCCGCGTCCGCTCGATAGTCAACGAGGGCTATTGCCTCCAGTTCAACAAAGGGGGCACGGGCAAACTCTACTATGTGCGCCTCGTCACGACCGAACGCGACCCCTCGGAGGTCGAGATCGATTTTTCAGCCAAGGGCTTCACGACCCGGGGCACGAAGATTATCGACGGCAACGGCAACGAGTTCGTGCCGCGCGGCCTGAACTTCTCCTACGCCTGGCACACAGGCGACTGGCGGGTATTCGCGGCGGCCAAAGAGAAAGGTTGCAACGCCCTGCGCGTCAATATCAGCAACGGCGGCGAATCGTGGATGAGCTACACCTCCCCTTCGACTCTCGAATCGATAATCTACGAGTGTGAGAAACGCAAGATGGTCGTCATGCCCTGTCCTCAGGACGGAACCTGCCAGGACGGCGCAGACGTGCTGACGAGAGCTGTCGATTACTGGATCGGCGCCAAGGACGTCATGAACCGCCACATCGGCTCGGCCATCCTCAACATATCTAACGAATGGTATTCGAAAGGCGACGAGACTTCCAGCGCTTCCGAGCTTCAGGACGCCGCGAAATACTGGTCGGAAAACTACGTCACGGCAGTCAGACGCCTCCGAGAGGCCGGTATCAAGAACCTTATCGTTGTCGACGTCTCGGGATGCGGACAAGGCGCCCCGATTCTGCGTGTGAAGAAAGCCGACGGCACTCTCTATGCTCAGGACATCATCGACGCCGACCCCGACCACAATATCGCCTTCTCGATCCACATGTATCACGTTTCGGGACGCACTCCCGAGATCGCCACACGCAACATCAAGGGAGCCCTCGACCTCAACGTGCCGGTTATGCTCGGCGAATATGCCTTCGAACACAAAGCCCACCTGAATTACCCCGTCGGAGGCCCGATAGCATGGAAGGATGTCCAGAAATACACCTGTGAAAACAATGTCGGCTGGTTCGTATGGTCGTGGAGCGGCAACGGCGGCGACGCCGAGACCTGCGACATGTTCGACGGCAACGGCAACATCCTCGAGAACGGCAAATGCATGCTCTGGGGCGAATACGGCATTGAGCGCACCTCGACCGAATGCACTATCTTCTCGACCCACCCCGGCGGCCCCGGCCTCGCCTATCAGTATCCGACAGGCCCCTTCGAGCATGAAATCTACAATCCCGCCGGAGGCCACGGCTATGAAGGCGAGATCGAAGAACCTGAGACTGGCACCTATAAAGACCCGGTCGCCATCATCCACGACAGCGAGACCGGCGACAACACCGAGCAGTGGAACCACGTCTACACCATCAGCCCCGAGACTTTCGCCGCAAACAACATCGCCACGGGAGGCAAACTCTCCATCACCCTCAACGGCGACGGCAGCAATCCCGAGGCAGCGGCTTATTACAACCACACCGAAGCTGACTACGACCACAATGCCAACGGATCGGACCATCTCATAGGCGACTATCACGACGGCCCCTACTACTACGTCTCGGTCGGCGACGAATACAAGAAGGAGACCGTCCTTACTCAGGCCCACGTCGACGCCCTGACAACCTACGGACTGCGAATCGACGCAAGCCATTCGAACCTCGGCACCGTCAGCTATGCCGCTCTCGACGTCACACTCGAGATCGACAACATCGCCGGCGACACCGACACCACAGCCACGCCCGACGCCATCTACACCCTCAGCGGCATCCGCGTCGGCGAAATGCGCCCGGGCGAGATCTACATCGTAGTCCGCAACGGACACGCCACCAAAGAGCTTCACAGATAAGCTACATAAATCATTTTTTCACGGTTAAGCAATCCTGAAGGAGATTGAGTCAAAATTTGGCTCAGTCTCCTTCGCTTTCCAACCGACAAGCGCGGGACGCGCGAAATCTCTACAACCGGCGGTGTTAGCCGCCGGACAGTAGGCCTCCCCCACAAATTCGCGGCAAGCCACGGCAGTGCGCGCCGCCGCGAAACGCGACAGCGCAGGCCGCGAGCCTTGGCTATCGCCGGTTGCGTGACTGCGCACGCTCCCCGGCTTGCACGCATAACTGTTTTGTTGATTTTCCGGCGGCTTACACCGCCGGTTGTAGAAATATCGCACCTCCGGTGCTTCCTGACAGCGTCTGATATTTGGTTTGGACACACTTCCCCGCATATATAACCAAGCGGGAAAGATTGACCAACATATAGCCTCACCTTGCAAACACGCACACACATTTTTTATCAAAATTTATTGCGGTTAAGGATTATTATAAAACTTTTTCGCTAAATTTGCGACGCACTCCGTTATGCAGAAGCCCGGCTGGGGTTCGAGCGGCGGGATGTAGACATAATAAAAAGCGTCACTCGACGCTCTTTCTTGACAATTGGAAACTTCGCAACTTTCTCAGGTTAGTCAAGAATGCAGCAGACAGTAGATGTCTTGTGGATATGTTATATCTGAGATTTATCAATGCGCGAGCATTGACAAATCCCAATATTTCATATTTGCGTGAGGCTTCTGCGTTGTTATCCTAAGAAAAATGTTACCCCTTTGATTATCAGAGAGTACAATCAAGGATAGCGAAAATGAAAACCAAGAAAGAACCATGTAAGACAACAAGATATGAAAAGAGGTCGGCTGACCTCTTTTTTGTTACTCCGCTATGAAATGGATTGTTACCCGGTAACAAAATTTACCTACTCCACTATCGGGTAAAAAACGCCCTTGATAAGCTGCGACATTCCGTGTTCCGTGAATGTCGCAGTTAGTTTTTCACACAGGTACTTCTTGCCCCTGATGAAGAACACCGCACGGGGATTAGGGATCGTGTCGGAGAGGAATTTGAAAGTGGACTTTTGCCGTGAGTTTATGGCGTGAGCGGTACGGCGGCGGTTTAGCGTGGTGTGATTGATGCGCAGGGAGAAGTGGAAAAGTCGGTGCAGATTGACCCCTGTCGGCGGAAAAAAATTGACCCCCTCGTCAAAATAAGATTGACCCCTAAAA
>PPYF01029798.1_pt1 | contig 10925 bp, 9 predicted proteins | sample 1559871 | NCBI WGS metagenome assembly PPYF01 (sample SAMN08240021, study PRJNA423297) | Human gut metagenome, whole genome shotgun sequencing project.
TCCTGCTCAGCGCCTTCACCTTCGGCGGCGGTTTTGTCATCGTGTCGCTGATGAAGAAAAAATTTGTAGAAGAATTAAAGTGGCTGGACGAATCGGAGATGCTGGACATCACCGCAATCGCACAGTCCTCCCCCGGTCCGATTCCGATCAACGCTTCGGTCATCCTCGGCTACCGGATGTGCGGCATCCCGGGTTCTCTGATTGCGATTCTGGGCACCGCCCTTCCTCCAATGATTATCATTTCGGTCATCTCCTATTTTTATGTACAATTCCGCAGCAACCAGATCATCGCGACTGCACTGCAGGTTATGCGTGCCGGTGTTGCGGCAGTCATCTTTGACGTAGTATGGAACCTCGCCAGAAATGTAATCCACACCCGCCGCGCACTTTATATTCTGCTGATGGTCGGCTGTTTTGTTGCAAAGGTCTTCTTCGGTGTCGAGGCTATGATCATCATTCTGGGCTGTCTTGCTGTTGGAATCCTTGACCTCGTATTCCAGCTTAAAGCTGAACGCAGCACAGGACATTCCGCATCCTGCAGCAAAGATCATGAAGCTGCAGCCGTTACAAGTAGTGATACTGTCAAGGAGGCATAAAAGAGATGAGCGTATTATTTCAGTTATTTTTTGCATTCATTCAGGTTGGTCTGTTCAGTGTGGGCGGCGGATATGCAGCAATTCCGCTGATTCAGAACCAGATTGTCGACATCCACAAGCTGATGACCCTCGGAGAATTTACCGACCTCATCACCATCGCGGAGATGACCCCGGGACCGATCTCCATTAACTCTGCAACCTTTGTCGGCACCCGTCTGGCAGGTATTCCAGGTGCAGTGCTCTGTACCCTTGGATGCATCATCCCATCCTTTATCATCTGTCTGACACTGGCTCATTTTTACTATAAGTACCGCAACTTCAGCGGCGTGCAGACCGTTCTTTCCGCTCTGCGCCCTGCAGTTGTCGCACTGATTGCTTCTGCCGGACTTTCCATCCTGCTGCTGGGACTTTTCATGTCTGACCTGTCCGGCATCACCCTTGCAAACTTCCGTCCAATCGAGACCTGCCTGTTCATCGGCGGACTCTTCCTTCTGCGAAAATACCGCGTCAATGCCATCGCCATCATCTTTGGTACCGGTGTAGTGGGCACCCTTGCTTATTCCCTGCTCGGTATGGTCGCTTAAAAACCCTTTATCAAAAAAAGCTCTCCTAAAACAGGAGAGCTTTTTTATTTTACTTAGCTTAAATTTCATAAACCCGGGTCAGCTGTTTTCGGATGCTGTCGCGCAGGTGATGGGTGATGACGATGACACACAGCTCCTTTCGGCTCATCAGGTTCTGCTCGATGTCCAGCGCATTTTCTTCGTCGAGTGCCGAGGTTCCCTCGTCCAGCACCATATAGCGCACCTTGCGGATCAATCCTCTTGCTAATGCAATTCTCTGCCGCTGTCCGCCCGAAAGGTTCTTGCCGTTTTCCAAAATGACGCTGTCCAATCCGTTTGGCAACGAGTTCACCAGCTCTTGCAATCTGCACGCTTTGATGACCGACCAAATCTCCTGCTCGGAGTAATGTTGTCCCAGCGTGATGTTAAACCGCAGACTGTCCTGAAACAGATAAACCTGCTGGTCGACATATCCGATCTGCTCATAAAGACTGCTGACATCTGCCTGACGCTGTTCGACGCCATCATAGCAGATGCGCCCTTCATATCGGGGAAGCAGCCCCAGCAAAAGCTTCATCACAGTGGTTTTTCCGCTGCCGCTCTCGCCGCAGACGGCATATTTTCCTCCTGACACAAAGGAAAAATCCCGCTCGGTTAAAATCTGCTTTTCTCCATAGGCAAAGGAAAGATTCTGCATGGTAATTTCATCGATTGGCTTGTTGATTTCCGCTCCCTCAGTTTTTACGACAGACAGCTCAAACTTTTCCCAGAGGGGCTTTGTCGAGCGGATGGAGACCACCGCCTTGACCGTATCACCAATTCCGTTAAAGAACTGCCCGCAGAGGTTTCCCACTGCAAAGATAATACCGATGGGCGCGGCTCCAGTGATTGCCGCAAAGGTGGCAACCAGCGTCAGCACGATCTGGTTATTGCAGCTTACAAGTGATAGCAAATTCTGCACTGTACAGACGGTTCGGTTGCTCAAAAAGATCTGCTGTTCTGCTTTGTCGGAGGAAACGGCGATGCGCTCCACAACTTTCTGCCGCAGATTGCTCAGATAAAAGATCCCTGTTCCCATGATGGTATCCTTGTAAGCTTCCACACTCCGCTCCATCGCCTGAGAGCGCCGCTGGGTCGCCCGCTCCATTGCTTTGTTCATCAGCTGTGGAACGGTAAACTGAATCACAAACAAAATCAGCGCCGCTACGCCCAGATACCAACTGCTCATACTCATCACCACAAAGGCAAAAAGAGCAGAAAAACCTCTGCGGATTCCCTGAAACAGCTGTTCAAAGGCGTTTGTGTACAGCTGATCGACATCGTTTCCCAACCAGGAAACATAGGCTCCGGAATCCTTCTGATAAAACTCCTCATAGGAAAGGGACGCAAGCTTTTGGGAAGCCATTTTACGCAGATCATTCTTGATTCTGCGCTGCATCCATGCAAGGGATAAATCCCCCAGATATTCGGTGAGGATACACAGTCCAAACATCCCTACGGAACCAAGCGACGCCAAAATCAGCTGACGCACGCGGTCACCCTGCGCTTCATAGGCATTGAGAATCCAGCTGAGCGAGTATCCCGCAGCGACTGCAAAGATCGCTGAAATCACCATCACAAATCCGATTCCGGTGAGCATGTTTCTGTTCTTCCGTAAGATATCCCGATATCCCTTCATCATTCCCCACTCCTTCCAAGAGTATATTCTCCCAGTGCGCCCGCCTTTACTTCCTCGTCTACCTGACGGGAAACCTCTTCAAACATTTCATAAAGCTCCGGCTGCTCCTCCCTTGTGTCCCGATGCAGTCTGGTCTTGAGATACTCTGTACCGCCTGCGCCGTAATCCAGCAGATGCCGTCCTTCCAGCCGACCCTCAAAAAACCGGCAGGTCACCACTTGTTCTATCGGTGTCATGTCATACGCCCTTGCCAAACGATGAGCTTTAAGCAGATATTCCTTTGCCCGTTCCCTGTCTCCGGCATCCAGAAAAAATTCTCCCAATGAGGAAAGGATGGTAATAACTGCCATATCTGTTTCGCAAAAACCGTTGTCCGGACGCATTGTTTCCAGTGTACTGATCATCCATCGCTCCTCGGTCAGCTGGCGGAAAGCTTTTTGCGCATACGGCACTGCTTCCTCGTGCCGCTTCATAATGTCGCTCAGTGCCTGTGCAATGCGGGCGTTATTGACACCGTTCACATTGTTTTCCCTGTAAATTTTTACCGCCTGCTCCGGCTGCCTGCCGTATAGATAGGAGTCCCCCAGCTTGTTTTTGAGCGTCCATAAGCTCAGCTCCGGATCGGTGTTCTGACTGAACAGCTCAATCGCATGACAAAGCAGCTCCTGTCCCCGGTAAACATGACTTTTATCATTCTCCGCTCCCACGTCCAGATGAAGCATTGCCAGCTGATAGACCAGCTGAAAATGGTTTGGATAGCGCCTAAGCTCCTTTTCTCCCAGCTGGATTGCCTGTTGATAGTCGCGCTGCTGCCGCAGCTTCTTTAATCTCTCCAGTGTCTGTTCAAGCGAGCTGTTCTGCCACTGATATCCCAGCAAGGCATCCACCGATACCGCAAAAAAATGCGCCAGCTCCATAATCATCGATAGATCCGGCGTGGTCGCACCGCTCTCCCACTTGGAAACCGCTCCGACCGTCACATCCAAACATTCGGCAAGCTGTTCCTGGGTCATCTTTTTTTCCTTCCGCAAAGCACGGATATTTTCGGCAAGTTTTCCTTCCATTCTCCGTTTCCCCTTTCGCTTTTCCTTCTGGACTTATCATACCATCTGAATTTCCTTTTTAGAAGGGAGCAGCTATACAATTTGGAAAGTTTTTATTTTCCTATTAGGAAAATCTATGCAAAAAGAAGAGGGCGAAAGCTCTCATATGCTTTCGCCCTGTTTGCTTATGAAACAACATCTGCCTGTTCTTTTAAAATCGAAAACTCCTTTTTGACCAGCAAAACCGATACGACAAATGCGATAAAATCCGCAATCGGTCCTGCAAGCAATACACCAAAGATCCCCAGCCACAGCGGCAGAATCAAGATCAGCGGAATCAGGAAAAATACCTGTCTGGTCAAAGACAGCAGCAATCCTTTGAGTGCCTTTCCAATCGCGGTAAAAAAGCTGGAAGAAAGCACCTGTACCCCGTTAACGATCACCATGAACAAAAATGTCCTCATGAACAAAACCGCAAAATCAAAGTAAAGTTCCTCTCCACTTCCAAATATAGAGATGATGGGACGCGGGAACAGCTGGAACAGCAAGAATCCCACCGCAGAAATAACAAAATTCCAGCGTATTGCCAGCAGATATGCCTGCTTTACCCGATCATATTTGCGTGCACCGTAGTTAAATCCGATAATCGGCTGAACCCCCTGTGAGATTCCTACAATGATGGAGAGCAGGATTGCGTTTGTTTTCATCACGATTCCACAGGCAGCCAGCGGGATATCCTCCCCATAAACAGACATTGCTCCGTAGTAGGTCAGCGAGTTGTTCAATACTACCTGAACAATCGTAATGGCAATCTGGTTGACACTGCTGCTGATACCCATGGAAAGGGTGTGCAGACCATCCCTCCAGTCAGGACGGAAACATTCCTTTTCCAACGTGATGGTCCGGAATGCCCACAGGTAACGTATTGCCAGCAGGAAGGACAGAATTTGTCCCAGAATGGTCGCAAGCGCGGCGCCAAACATTCCCCACTGAAACACAAAGATAAAGATAGGGTCCAGAATGGTGTTGACCACTGCGCCCGCCACCATACAGATCATGGAGTATTTCGGGCTGCCATCCGCACGAATCAGATTGCTGATACCGTTTGTCAAAATCAAAAACGGCATACCAATTAAAATAATGCTCGCATAACTCTGTGCATACGGCATAACCTCTGTGGTCGCACCAAAGATGCGCAGCATCGGTGTCAGCAGTACTTCTCCCAATACCAGATACAAAATTCCTGCCAGAACCATCAGCGTTACACCATTTCCCGCGATCTTTGCCGCCTGATCGGTGTCTCCCCTGCCAAGACAGATGGAAAAACGTGAAGCGCTTCCAATTCCAATCAGCAATGAGATGGCAAGACAGATGGTGGACAGCGGGTAGGACACGTTGGTCGCTGCATTACCCAGATAACCGACACCCTGCCCGATAAATACCTGATCGACGATATTGTATAAGGAACTTACCAGCGTTGCTGTAATGCTTGGAACTGCAAAGCTCCGCAACAATTTGGATATCTTTTCATAACCCAAAGGATTTTCATTCATCAAACTCGTCTCCCTTACGCTCTACATCCAGTTTTCCGGCAATTTGTTTGCCTGCCCGAATCAATACATCCGCAAAAATCTTCTGTTCTTCCTCACCGATTTCTTCCATCAGCATTGCTTCTGTCCGGTCGCAGATTTCCTGAACTTGTCCGGCAATCGCCAAAGCTTTCTCGGTCGGATAAAGACGACAGGTTCGTTTGTCTTTTTCATACAATGTTCTGGTCAAAAAGCCCTTCTTTTCCAGTGCCAACACTGTTCGGACAACGTTGCTTGGATGAACATAAAAGCTTTCCAGCAAGGAATCCTGTAAAATTCCGGGATTCTCGCAGATCTTTAACAGGTACATATGCTGGCTGCTGTTGATTCCCAGCGGAGCAAACTGATTATCCAGATATACTTTGGTAAAACGGTCAGCGACTGAAATCCATTTTAACAGTTTCATTTTTGTGTTTCCCCCTTTTCTTCTCTTCAAGAAATTACTATATCACAAAATGCGTGCGCACGCAATAATATATTAAAATAAAAAGCAGCAGAACAAAATAGTCTGCCGCTTTTTCTTTCAAGAGGATACCTTAATAGAGCATCTGCAATATTTTCACACACTGCTCAATCCCAAGTTTTCCGCTGTCCAGTGTAATCTGATAATTTTTGGCGTCGCCCCATTTCATATCGGTATAAAACCGGTGATATGCGGCACGCCGTTTGTCCTTGTCGCGCAGACGTTCCTGTGGTGAGACTTCCCTCTCCCCATATACCCGCACAATACGATCTGCACGATAGTCCATACTGGCATGGATAAAAGCGGTTAGACAATCGGCTTTATCCCGCAGAATATAATCAGCACACCTGCCTACAATGACACAGGATTCTTTTTCGGCAAGCTCGGTGATGATCTTCCACTGAATTTCCCAAAGATAGTCCTCATTGGTCGGACCAAAGGAACGGTTGGAAAGCGCTGAAGCCAAAAATCCTCCTGGAGAATATTCCCCCGCATCCTGGATATATTCCTCTGCAAATCCGCTTTCCTGTGCAATCTTATGGATCAGTTCCCGATCATAACAGGGAATCCCCAGATTTTCCGCTACCTTTTTCCCGATAGTGCGTCCGCCGCTTCCAAACTCACGGCTGATTGTGATGATTCGGTTTTTCATACTTTCTCAACTCCTCTTGTGTTCAATTCTCGGTAGGTGCGCAGGATCAGAAAAAGCGCAGCAACAAAGGTTAAAATGTCCGATACTGGCATGGAGTACAGCACCCCATCCAGTCCAAAGAAGATAGGCAAAATCAGCGCAAACCCTACGCCGAAAACAACCTCACGAACCATGGAAAGAGCTGTGGATGCCGCTGCTTTTCCCAAAGCCTGCAAAAAAATAAAACAAGCTTTATTGATACAGGCAAGGACAACCATGCACAGATAAATGCGAAATGCCCTGACTGCAAACTCTGTGTAGTAAGTGCTTTCATTCGCTGCACCAAAAATCAAGATCAGCTGACGAGGGAAAAACTCTGCCAGAATAAAAGCGATCGCGCCCACTGCGGCTTCCATTCCAAGCAATATTGAAAAAAGCTGTCTGACTCGGTCCTTTTTTTCCGCTCCCATATTAAACCCGACGATCGGGATACATCCGGCAGCAATTCCAACCACAATGGAAATGACGATCTGGAAGAACTTCATCACGATGCCAACTACTGCCATCGGGATCTGTGCATACTGTGGCTGACCAAAAATCTCATCTGCTGCGCCATATTTTCTAAGCATATTATTGATTGCAGCCATCGCAGCAACCAAAGAAATCTGGGACAAAAAGCTGGTGATACCCAAAATCAGCGTTTTCGTGCTGACTGTCCGGTTTATCTTGAAATCCTGCTTTTCCGGTCTGATAATCCTCATGTGAAACAAATACCACACCGCCAAAATGGCTGTAACAACCTGACCAATTACAGTGGCTACCGCTGCCCCCATCATGCCCCATCGGAACAAGAAGATAAATACCGGATCCAAAATAATATTGATCAGTGCACCGGCCAGAGTGGATGCCATCGCAAACTTTGGATTTCCGTCTGCACGGATAATCGGATTCATCGACTGTCCAAACATGTAAAACGGGATTCCTAAACTGATATAAAAGAAATACTCTTTTGAATGGGAAAAAGTTTCCTCATTAACCGTACCGCCAAACATCGAGATAATCTGTGTTTGAAATGCCAGATAAACAGCAGCCAGCACAAGACTGCTCACCACGCTCATTATGACCGCATTGCCGACGCTGTTTTTGGCCTGTTGTTTGTTTCCTTTTCCCAAACTGATACTCACAAATGCACAGCAGCCATCACCAATCATGACCGCGATTGCCAAAGCAACCACCGTGAGTGGAAATACAACCGTATTGGCCGCATTGCCATAAGAACCAAGATAACTGGCATTTGCAATAAAGATCTGATCCACAATATTATAAAGTGCCCCAACCAAAAGGGAGATCACACAGGGCAGCGCATATTGCTGCATCAGTTTCCCAATCGGTTCTGTGCCCAGATATTGATTGGAATGTTCCATTTTTTCACCTTCTCTTTCGTCCAAAATGTATCTTTCTTCCTTTCCGGATGATACCACAGATACTCTTTAAACCGTATTTCTTTTTAGGATTGCTGTTGTATCGCCCTTAGCGGAATAAAATTATCCGATTGTTTTGCTTAATTTAAATCCTCCATTCAGTTTAATTTTCCGGAAAACAAAAAAACGTGCAGCATACACGCAACCGGAATTACGCATGTATGCTACACGTTGTATTTTCATTATACCTGAATTTTATTTGATTTTCAAAGGCAGTTTTAAACAAAAAACAGCAAAAAAGAGCGCGTTATTTTCCGTCAATATGATTGTTGGATAACCTTCTAAAAATAGAAAGATATTGTTATTTCTCCCCTTTTTTGTCTTTGAGCCTAGCCGCCAATTGCTCTGCCTGTTTTGCTGTCTGTTCAGATGCCCGATACAGCCACCTTTCGCCGCTGGTTTGGTCGAGCAGCAGGATGACGCTTCCCTCTTCTCCCGCATCCTGCACCGAAAGAAAGTGTTGCAGCTCTTTGTCCGCAACGGTCAGACAGACAGAAAGCCCATGCTCTATCCCCTCACACGATTCCCAGCTTTCGATATCAAGTAACTGTAAAAGTTCTGCCTGCTCTTCGCCAGATAAAGAAACCTGCCTTCCAAAATCGCCCGGGCCATCTTTGTCAAATCCCGCAATCACAAACTGCTCCACCTTCCAGGAATTTGGCAAAATAGATTCTGTTTCTTTAATTTCACTTTGTTCCTCATGCGCTTCTTCCGAAGAACTTTGCAAATCATCCTGTACGCTTCGTGCACAGGCAGAAACATTCAGCAAGACAAGAAATGTCATCAGCACAGCAATTATTTTTTGATATCGCATCATAAAACTTCCTCCCCGTACCTTAACATGATTCATCCTTTTCTTTCATTTTGCCACAACAATCGGAGCAATTCTATTGTCTTTTACAGGAATTTCCTTTTACACTCATAGATTTTTAAATGTTATTGTTTTAACACACTTTAGAAAAGATACACAAAAGCTCTTTTCAATCACAACTTATTTTAAAAGAGTTTAACAAAAGCCTTTGTTTCTCTCAAATACTGCATTTGTCTTAATAAAATGTCAATGTTAAATCCATGTAAAATCGTGTTAAATTTGCGCGTTGCATCTTGCTTTTATTTCAAATTTTGTGTATAAAATTAATAGTAAAATAAATTTTTGTAAAATCATGGAGGAAGTATTGTGAAGATAACAGATCTAATTAGCCTGCTTGGTGGTCTTGGTTTGTTCCTTTATGGCATGCAGATGATGAGTAACGGTCTCGAGGCTGCAGCCGGAAACCGCATGAAAAAAATCCTGGAAAAACTGACTGCAAATCGTTTTCTTGGTGTTCTGGTCGGCGCCGGCATCACCGCTGCCATCCAGTCCTCTTCTGCAACAACCGTCATGGTTGTCGGCTTTGTAAACTCCGGTATGATGACATTGGGCCAGGCTGTCTGGATTATCATGGGTGCTAACATCGGTACCACCATCACCGGTCAGCTGATCGCTCTGGACATCGGTGCCCTTGCCCCTCTGTTCGCCTTTATCGGTGTTGCGCTCATCGTCTTTATCAAGAAGGAAAAGGTTCATCACTACGGTAAAATCATTGCCGGTTTGGGTATTCTGTTTATCGGTATGGATATGATGAGCTCCGCGATGATGCCGCTGCGTGATTCCCAGACCTTCATCAACCTGATGACCAAGTTCTCCAACCCTGTACTGGGTATCCTTGCTGGTGCACTGTTCACCGCTGTCATCCAGTCCTCCTCTGCTTCTGTTGGTATCCTTCAGGCACTTGCAGGAAGCGGTGTAATCGGACTTTCTCAGGCAGTATATGTTCTGTTTGGTCAGAACATCGGTACCTGTATCACAGCAGTTCTGGCTTCGATTGGTACTGCACGCAATGCGAAGAGAACCACTATCATCCATCTTCTCTTCAACATCATCGGTACCACCATCTTCACCATCGTTTGCATCCTGACCCCATTTGCTGCCTTTGTAGAGAGTCTGACTCCGGACAACGTTGCAGCCCAGATTGCAAACATGCACACCATCTTTAATATTACAACTACCATTCTTCTTCTTCCTTTCGGCACCTATCTTGCAAAGATTGCAACCAAGATTCTGCCGGACCTGCCGGAAGAAAAAAGCGACGTTATGCATCTGGAATACATCCGTCCTATTCCAATTGAAAACCGCGGTGAAACCAAGATCGGTCTTTCTGCAATCGCAGTAAACGCAATCAAAAACGAGCTGCTTCGTATGGTTAAAATGGCAAAAGAAAACGTTGATGCCAGCTTCGAAGCTGTAAAAGACGGAAAAACCACCCTTCTGGAAGAGGTTCGTGACCGTGAGGAATATATCGACTACCTCAACAAGGAGATCTCCAAATATATCTCCAAGATCATGGTAAAAGAAAGAAACCCGAAAGACTCCCAGTACATGAGCGCACTGTTCAAAGTATGCGGCAACTTGGAGCGTATCGGTGACCATGCTGTCAACATCTGCGAGTACACCAAGATGATCGAAGAAAAGAACATCACCTTCTCCAAAGAGGTAATCGGTGAAATCGCACAGATGCGCGAAATCTGTGTCAAAGCACTTTCCAAGGTTGAATCGATCGACAACGGCATCAATGTTGCAGAGATTGCAGGCATTGAGGAAAAGATCGACGAGATGACCGAACAGTTCCGTAAAAACCAGATCGACCGCATGCAGGTCGGCAAATGTTCTGACGAAGGCTGTGTCCTCTACTCCGAGATGCTCACCGACTTTGAACGTATCGGTGACCATATCTTAAACGTAGGTCAGGAAATGGCTGGCGCGGTAAACGAATAATCGCATCATACAAAAAACGAAAAAAAGGACACCAAAATTCGGTGTCCTTTTTCTTTTATATAAGAT
>PPYF01612560.1_pt1 | contig 10925 bp, 8 predicted proteins | sample 1559871 | NCBI WGS metagenome assembly PPYF01 (sample SAMN08240021, study PRJNA423297) | Human gut metagenome, whole genome shotgun sequencing project.
AGTGGTAAAGGAGAGGCCCTGGAAATACCCCACAGCCCCGAAAAAGAGCCAGTCAGTTGCTTAACTGACTGGCATTACACCAGGTGCCGTTTTTTACTTATGAGCGAACCAGATTAATACCGTACACACACCGACTTAGTTTCACACCAACCGTCCAGCCAGTCGGGGCCAAAATCACGGCCCGTTCCTGACTGCTTCATCCCACCAAACGGTAAGTTAGCGTCAATTAAGGTATGGCTGTTTACCCACACCGTCCCTGCCTGTAAGCGATCGCTATATTCCAGAGCCTGGGAGAGATTTTGCGTCCAGACACTGGCAGTTAAGCCATATTCCGTGTCGTTTGCCAGTTGTAACGCCTCTTCTCCATCCGCTACTCGCACCAGGTTTACCACCGGACCAAACACCTCTTCACGAGTTAAGCGCAATTTAGCATCGGGATTTACCACCAGCGTTGGCGCAACATAATACCCCTCTCCGGCTGGTCCATTCGACCCGCGAATCAGCTCTGCTTGCTGTGCCTGCGCATCGTCGAGGAATGAACACACTTTGTCGCAGTGCGCACGAGAAACCAAAGGGTTAATCTGTGCAACAGGTGACATCCCCGGTCCCACTTGCAACGATTTTACCGCCTGCTCAAATCCACTAACCAGCGTGTCAAACAACGGCGCTTCAATATAAATTCGCGAACTGGCGGCGCATACTTGCCCTTGATTCAGGAAGCTTCCGGTCATCAAGCCTTCAATAACCCATTGCGGATCAGCATCTTTTAATACAATTGCCGGGTTTTTACCGCCCAGTTCCAGCGTTACACGCGTTAAGTGATCAGCAGCAGTTCTGGCAATACCTTTTCCCGTCGCGGTTGAACCGGTAAAACTGATTTTCGCAACATGAGGATGTGACGTCAGGGCCGCGCCGCATACAGCACCTGACCCGGTGACGACATTAAAAACGCCATCAGGGATACCAGCCTCGCTGGCCAGTTCCGCCACGCGCAACATCGTCAGTGGCGTGGTTTCCGAAGGCTTAATCACGATTGAACAGCCTGCTGCCAGTGCTGGCATCACCTTCCACATACCAATCATCAACGGAAAGTTCCATGGCACAATTCCCGCCACTACGCCAACCGGCTCTTTACGCGTCCAGGCCTGATAACGCGCCCCCTGGGGTAAGGGAATCGACAAGTCCAGCGTTTTACCCGCGATTTTGGTCGTTAACCCGGCGGTATAACGCATCCAGTTCAGCGTACAGCCCACTTCAAAAGCACGGGAAATGGCAATTGACTTGCCTTGCTCCAGGGTTTCCAGTTGCGCCAGCTCCTCACTGTGCTGCTCCACCAGATCAGCAAAACGTAGCAGAATACGTTCACGCTCTGCGGGTAATCGCCCGGCCCAGCGACGCGAGACAAAGGCCCGCCAGGCAGACATGACTGCGTTATCTACATCCGCTTCGTTGGCATCAGCAGTAGACGCAATTTCTTGCCCGGTGGCCGGATCAAAGATCGCCAACCGTTTTTCACTTTGTGCGGGGCCAGGACGACCATCAATATAAAGACCGTGTTGACGATCGAGAAACTGTTGGACCTGGCTTAATACTGCTACATGCGGCTCTGTCATCACTTTTCCTTATTATTTACCCAGTGTGATTTCAGTGTACGCAGCGACAAGAAAAGTCACTTTTTTCGCTGTGACATTCGCTTTGTCAGCTGTGACAAGCTCCGCAAATCGTGACAATAACCGCTTATGTCTCTATGCCTGACAAGACTTATTTCCTATAGTCAGGCTCATTAGCTTCGTTTATTGCAACACAAATGCAACAATAAAAATACATTTCACAGAGCGAAAACGTGCCATGAACCCCGCAGTGGATAATGAGTTTCAGCAATGGCTTTCCCAAATCAATCAGGTATGCGGAAATTTTACCGGACGCCTGCTGACTGAGCGTTACACGGGTGTACTGGACACGCATTTTGCCAAAGGACTAAAGCTGAGTACCGTGACAACCAGCGGGGTGAATTTATCCCGCACCTGGCAGGAAGTAAAAGGCAGCGACGATGCCTGGTTTTACACCGTTTTTCAGCTTAGTGGTCAGGCAATAATGGAGCAGGATGAGCGTCAGGTGCAGATTGGCGCTGGCGATATTACGTTACTCGATGCCTCACGCCCCTGTTCGCTTTACTGGCAGGAGTCTTCTAAACAGATTTCATTACTTTTGCCACGCACTCTGCTGGAACAATATTTTCCCCATCAAAAACCTGTCTGCGCAGAAAGACTGGACGCTGACTTACCCATGGTGCAACTCAGTCATCGCCTGTTACAGGAGAGCATGAATAATCCGGCACTTTCTGAAACAGAAAGTGAAGCTGCGCTACAGGCGATGGTGTGTCTGCTGCGCCCGGTACTTCATCAGCGGGAATCTGTTCAACCTCGTCGTGAACGTCAGTTTCAAAAAGTGGTTACGTTGATAGACGATAATATTCGCGAAGAGATATTACGCCCGGAGTGGATAGCCGGAGAGACAGGTATGTCAGTACGTAGTTTGTACCGAATGTTTGCCGATAAAGGTTTGGTAGTCGCGCAATATATTCGTAACCGTCGTCTCGATTTTTGTGCAGATGCGATTCGCCATGCCGCAGATGATGAAAAACTGGCAGGCATCGGCTTTCATTGGGGATTTTCTGACCAGAGTCATTTTTCAACGGTATTTAAGCAACGCTTTGGGATGACGCCAGGCGAGTATCGACGTAAATTCCGCTAACTAATTGGCGTTGCATGTACTGCAACGCCAATTAGTTAAAACAGATATTTGACTATGCATTTTTCAGGGCAAAAGGCAATTTGACAGGAGTTTTTGAATATTCACCTTGTTTCAGGAAAATAGATCAATCGCCTTCTCCTGTAGCGTTATCCCGATATTGCGGTTTTGCTATTAAAATTTTCGCACCCATTTACCGTTTATCCCTTGTACATATTCCCCCGGTTTGGCCCGAGCTACGAGCTTTTGCCCGGCGAGTTTCGCGATATCATCTACCGACACATTATTTTGCTTTGCCAGTTGTTGGTAACTCGCTTTACGTTCGGCATTAATGTCGGCTACTAATTTCTCTGTTTCAGCATCCGTTTTCAGCGCAACCAGATAACCGTAAAATGTTTCACCTACCCGCCCCTGAGTTCTGGCTTCATCCAGAGTCAATGCCATTACATTGCTGCTTACCAGCCCAACAAGAAACGCACAAAGAAGTAATGTTTTCTTCATCATCACCTCAGAAAAGATCGCTACGAGTTTCAAGCAGCTCTTCGACATCTTTGTCTGCCTTGATGATGATCTCATGCTCAATTTTAACGTTCATATTGATAGTGATCGGTTCCTTAGGTGCAGCGACTTCAATGCGAGGCGTACAGCCAACCAGCATAAAAGATGACGTCAACGCAGCCAGTAAAATTTTCATTGTTTTTCCTCACACTCTTTTCCTTGCGGACAGTCATTTCCCGGCAGACGTGCGTTCTGCTCCAGCCATGCCTGGAGATTATCGCCAAAGCGTAAACTGCGCCACAGCGTAAAAATATTCTCTTCATGATGGTAATTAAGGTTTACCGTACCGCTTTTACCATCAACGCGACTGGTACCTGTAATGTTGGCCTGCATGGTTAATAAACCGAGATTATCTAAATTAATTTTTGTCGATGAACGGCTAATTTCCATATAGCGCAACCAGTTAATTGCTGAACCCGCAGTCATATTGTCTTTTACCACCGCATCCGCAGTGTCTTTATCCAGTCGCAATGTCATCGGCCCGCTATTCGCCAGCCAGCCATCTTTCACAATCCATTTTTCATTGTTCAGCCATAACGGCAGTGCACCACTAAATGCCCCGGACATGGCGAATTGTTTCGGATTGACGGCGCTAACCAGTTCGCTGGATGAGAGATTATTCAGCCGCAACAGCGCCGGGTCATGTTGCGGCATACGTAATTGTTTCATCAGTACGTTACCGCCTAACACATCGACGCTAACATCAGTCAACAGCAAGGGTTCTTCTTCAGTCCACGGATAACGCCCTTGCAAATCAGCCGTAATATTTTTCGCTGTCACCAGATTAATCACTTCGGCAATTCGCAACGTAACGGGGCCGCGAGTCCCCAGATGCCAGGCTCCATCGGCAAAACGGAAAGGCAGGACAAAATCGACACAGTTAACCTGATTATCTGGCATCCAGGCACTACCGCCTTTCAACACGCCGTGTCCTCCCGCGCGGAATCCTTGTTCAGGCGCAGCAGAAAATGCAACCTGAGCATACAGTTCACCATCGCGTAAGTTCATCTTCCAGTCGGGTGGCACCAGCGGCTGGAATACGGTCAGTGATTGTTTAGGCCACCAGGCGTTACCGCGCAGACGAATACCGTCCCAGCGACCATTTACCCGAACCGGGCCAATCTCACCAGCATGTAAATCGCCTTTAAAGAGGAAATAGGTAGGATCGCGCCCATCGACGCTAAATTTTAAGGTTGATGGCGGTAACACACTGCCGCCAGTGAACAGCGTTTGCCCGGCGTCCAGTGACAGCGCGCCGCTAAAGGAGGGATGCTGTGCGTCACGTACCCAGACGATGGGCTTGTCGAGAATTAATCGCGGCTTTTCTACCGTCATCGTACCGTATTGTAACTGGTCGAAACCGGTGGAGAGATCGGTCAGCGTAATCGTGCTGTCATGCCACTCACCTTTTCCTGCGACATCCCAGGTGGCATTCATCGGTGTAAAACTCCCTTTTCCCCAGTAGCGCCACTGCCAGCGGCCAGCGTCAGGGAGAAAATCATTCGCCAGCCCATCCATATGCAGCACGAAATCGCCCAGTTCATTTTCATGCGCCTGCAAGATGGCCTGCAAACGTCCGTCAACACCACGTTGGGTGACTTTTACACCCGCTAAAGGCCAGCGGATTTCATCGATGTCCAGCGAATCGATGACTCTTCCCTTTGAACGAAGTAACGCGCCTGGCTCAAAGGTCAGCGTTGGGTCAGACAGACTTCCACTTAGCTGCGCAGGTAAACGGGCATATAAAATGAGGTCCGCCTGTTTCGCTTCACCGGTCAGCTGCAGAGGCAGCTGACTGTTATCCATGCTTAATTTTCCTGGGCCAAAATTAAGCACCGCGTTGCCCTTACCCGCTTGCCCCTGGGTCAGCACACTCAGTCGTCCGCTGACCAGAGCGTTCTCAAGCCCTGCCTGCCAGTTGTCGACTTTGACACCCAGTCGGCCACTCAAAGGAAAACCTGCATACGGCCAGCTCCAGCGACCATCGCTTACGGTCAATTGTTGACGAGTAATTTGCCACGGCAAATCGAGCAACGGATCGCCGTTATCCCGTGCCAGCACGATCAATTGCCCGCTATTTTCCTGCCAGTCCAGCTCGGCATCCACCAGTGACGGTTCCTGCGGCAAGTTTAACGTCGCAGTAGCATGCCCACTTACAGGAAGTCCATCCGGCACGAGCGGCATAGCAAATTCCCCCACCAGTTTTACCGGCGGCTGATTTTCAAACGCGACGACATCCAGTTCGCTGACTGTAAGTTGTTGCCCTTTCAGCTGGCCTTGAAATTTAACTTTTTCGCCCTGATAACGCAGTTGCTGGATATCAGAGGTTAATGCGAGAGAGAGTTTTCCCTGCCATTCCTGCCAGGGAGAAAAAATCAGTTTATCGATATTGATCCAGGTGTTAGGCAGCATGGCCTGCCACTGCGCGAGTGTTTTTGGAGCGGCTGGCGATTGCTCCGTCTGCGGCAATTTCGCCAGACAAGCAGAATCAAGTTCTACCGTGCCGACGTTCAATAACCAGCGGCTGGGATGTGAAAGGCTGGCGTTGGTGATATGCGCAAGCTGACAATCTCCCACCAGATAACGGAGATCGGGAATGATTAAACCTTTACGCGTAATGCGTGGGCTTTCATCTAATGCAATACGTGTCCCGAGCGGTAGCCAGATGCCCGCCAGCGTGGGAACCCACAGCCCGAGCGTCATCAGCAGCGTCAACGGCACAAGAATAATCAGTAATAACAGCGCGAGAACGGCTTTATATTTACCCAGCATGGGTAGTTAATATCCTGATTTAGCGAAAAATTAAGCATTCAATACGGGTATTGTGGCATGTTTAACCGTTCAGTTGAAGGTTGCGCCTACACTAAGCATAGTTGTTGATGAATTTTTCAATATCGCCATAGCTTTCAATTAAATTTGAAATTTTGTAAAATATTTTTAGTAGCTTAAATGTGATTCAACATCACTGGAGAAAGTCTTATGAAACTCGCCGTTTATAGCACAAAACAGTACGACAAGAAGTACCTGCAACAGGTGAACGAGTCCTTTGGCTTTGAGCTGGAATTTTTTGACTTTCTGCTGACGGAAAAAACCGCTAAAACTGCCAATGGCTGCGAAGCGGTATGTATTTTCGTAAACGATGACGGCAGCCGCCCGGTGCTGGAAGAGCTGAAAAAGCACGGCGTTAAATATATCGCCCTGCGCTGTGCCGGTTTCAATAACGTCGACCTTGACGCGGCAAAAGAACTGGGGCTGAAAGTAGTCCGTGTTCCAGCCTATGATCCAGAGGCCGTTGCTGAACACGCCATCGGTATGATGATGACGCTGAACCGCCGTATTCACCGCGCGTATCAGCGTACCCGTGATGCTAACTTCTCTCTGGAAGGTCTGACCGGCTTTACTATGTATGGCAAAACGGCAGGCGTTATCGGTACCGGTAAAATCGGTGTGGCGATGCTGCGCATTCTGAAAGGTTTTGGTATGCGTCTGCTGGCGTTCGATCCGTATCCAAGTGCAGCGGCGCTGGAACTCGGTGTGGAGTATGTCGATCTGCCAACCCTGTTCTCTGAATCAGACGTTATCTCTCTGCACTGCCCGCTGACACCGGAAAACTATCATCTGTTGAACGAAGCCGCCTTCGAACAGATGAAAAATGGCGTGATGATCGTCAATACCAGTCGCGGTGCATTGATTGATTCTCAGGCAGCAATTGAAGCGCTGAAAAATCAGAAAATTGGTTCGTTGGGTATGGACGTGTATGAGAACGAACGCGATCTATTCTTTGAAGATAAATCCAACGACGTGATCCAGGATGACGTATTCCGTCGCCTGTCTGCCTGCCACAACGTGCTGTTTACCGGGCACCAGGCATTCCTGACAGCAGAAGCTCTGACCAGTATTTCTCAGACTACGCTGCAAAACTTAAGCAATCTGGAAAAAGGCGAAACCTGCCCGAACGAACTGGTTTAATCTTGCCGCTCCCCTGCATTCCAGGGGAGCTGATTCAGATAATCCCCAATGACCTTTCATCCTCTATTCTTAAAATAGTCCTGAGTCAGAAACTGTAATTGAGAACCACAATGAAGAAAGTAGCCGCGTTTGTTGCGCTAAGCCTGCTGATGGCGGGATGTGTAAGTAATGACAAAATTGCTGTTACGCCAGAACAGCTACAGCATCATCGCTTTGTGCTGGAAAGCGTAAACGGTAAGCCCGTGACCAGCGATAAAAATCCGCCAGAAATCAGCTTTGGTGAAAAAATGATGATTTCCGGCAGCATGTGTAACCGCTTTAGCGGTGAAGGCAAACTGTCTAATGGTGAACTGACAGCCAAAGGGCTGGCAATGACCCGTATGATGTGCGCTAACCCGCAGCTTAATGAACTCGATAACACCATTAGCGAAATGCTGAAAGAAGGTGCACAAGTGGATCTGACCGCGAACCAGTTAACGCTGGCGACCGCAAAACAGACATTAACTTATAAGCTGGCGGATTTAATGAATTAATAGCTGCCACAGCTCCCGGCGGCAAGTGACTGTTCGCTACAGCGTTTGCCGTTGGGTAATGCACACATCCCAATCGCCGTACCATCCAGTTGACGGGCAACAGAAAGCGAACCGCCGATCATTGCACAATTTGCTTCTCCACTACTGGACATCGACGCTTTTAAACCTGGCGCTACGTGCGCGGCAGTCGCCTGCTGAACAGGTTCACTACTACACGCCGACAACAATAAAGCGGCACACCCTACCCAAAACGCTGCTCGCATCTTTTCTTCCTCTGATCTTCAAGCCAAACGACACCGCCATAAATAATAGGCAGCACAGAGGGCGGCGTCGAGAGCTGTCCTGCGCGTTGCCCCGCATTTTTACTTTTTTATGGCTATTTTTTTGCCCTCTGTTTGATCAAAACATTCATTACGCTGATGTGGGAGACACAAAAGCGAAAATGCAGAAGAAAGCCATTTGCTAAAATTGAAAGATTACTACTGGGCGCGCAGCAATTTCGTGCGCCCCTCATTTGCGCAATGTAAGGGTGTCATATGATTACTATTGACGGTAATGGCGCGGTTGCTTCGGTCGCATTTCGCACCAGTGAAGTTATCGCCATCTACCCTATTACCCCCAGTTCCACGATGGCAGAACAGGCTGATGCCTGGGCCGGAAACGGCTTAAAGAACGTTTGGGGAGACACACCACGCGTGGTTGAAATGCAGTCGGAAGCGGGTGCTATCGCTACCGTGCATGGCGCTTTGCAGACGGGTGCCCTTTCAACATCGTTTACGTCATCGCAGGGTTTGCTGCTGATGATCCCGACGCTGTACAAACTGGCAGGCGAACTAACACCGTTTGTCCTGCATGTAGCGGCACGTACCGTTGCCACACATGCACTCTCTATTTTTGGCGATCATTCCGACGTTATGGCGGTGCGCCAGACGGGTTGCGCGATGTTGTGTGCAGCAAACGTCCAGGAAGCGCAAGACTTTGCTCTCATTTCGCAAATCGCGACGCTGAAAAGCCGCGTGCCATTTATTCATTTCTTTGATGGTTTCCGCACGTCCCACGAAATCAATAAAATTGTCCCGCTGGCCGATGACACGATTCTTGATCTCATGCCGCAGGTCGAAATTGATGCTCATCGCGCCCGGGCACTCAACCCGGAACATCCGGTGATCCGCGGTACGTCCGCCAATCCTGACACTTATTTCCAGTCTCGCGAAGCCACCAACCCATGGTACAACGCGGTCTATGACCATGTTGAACAGGCGATGAATGATTTCTCTGCCGCGACAGGTCGTCAGTATCAGCCGTTTGAATATTACGGGCATCCGCAAGCGGAACGGGTGATTATCCTGATGGGCTCTGCCATTGGCACCTGTGAAGAAGTGGTTGATGAATTGCTAACCCGTGGCGAAAAAGTTGGCGTGCTGAAAGTTCGCCTGTACCGCCCCTTCTCCGCTAAACATTTACTGCAAGCTCTGCCGGGATCCGTACGCAGCGTGGCGGTACTGGACAGAACCAAAGAACCCGGTGCCCAGGCAGAACCGCTCTATCTGGATGTAATGACCGCACTGGCAGAAGCCTTTAATAATGGCGAGCGCGAAACTCTGCCCCGTGTCATTGGTGGGCGCTATGGTCTTTCATCCAAAGAATTTGGCCCAGACTGTGTACTGGCGGTATTTGCCGAGCTCAACGCGGCTAAACCGAAAGCGCGCTTTACGGTTGGTATTTACGATGATGTGACCAATCTGTCACTGCCGTTGCCGGAAAACACCCTGCCAAACTCGGCGAAACTGGAAGCCTTGTTTTATGGCCTTGGTAGTGATGGCAGCGTTTCCGCGACCAAAAACAATATCAAGATTATCGGTAATTCCACGCCGTGGTACGCACAGGGCTATTTTGTTTACGACTCCAAAAAGGCGGGCGGCCTGACGGTTTCTCACCTTCGAGTGAGCGAACAGCCGATTCGTTCCGCTTATCTCATTTCCCAGGCTGATTTTGTTGGCTGCCACCAGTTGCAGTTTATCGATAAATATCAGATGGCTGAGCGTTTAAAACCTGGCGGCATTTTCCTGCTCAACACGCCGTACAGCGCAGATGAAGTGTGGTCGCGCTTGCCGCAAGAAGTTCAGGCCGTGTTAAACCAGAAAAAAGCGCGCTTCTATGTGATTAACGCGGCGAAAATCGCCCGCGAATGTGGCCTGGCGGCCCGTATTAATACCGTCATGCAGATGGCTTTTTTCCATCTGACGCAAATTCTGCCTGGCGATAGCGCCCTCGCAGAATTGCAGGGTGCGATTGCCAAAAGTTACAGTAGCAAAGGCCAGGATCTGGTGGAACGCAACTGGCAGGCTCTGGCGCTGGCGCGTGAATCCGTAGAAGAAGTTCCGTTGCAACCGGTAAATCCGCACAGCGCCAATCGACCGCCAGTGGTTTCCGATGCCGCCCCTGATTTCGTGAAAACCGTAACCGCTGCGATGCTCGCCGGGCTTGGTGACGCCCTCCCCGTTTCGGCGCTGCCGCCAGACGGCACCTGGCCGATGGGCACTACGCGCTGGGAAAAACGCAATATCGCCGAAGAGATCCCCATCTGGAAAGAGGAACTCTGTACCCAATGTAACCACTGCGTTGCCGCTTGCCCACACTCAGCTATTCGCGCAAAAGTGGTGCCGCCTGAAGCGATGGAAAACGCCCCTGCCAGCCTGCATTCGCTGGATGTGAAATCGCGTGATATGCGCGGGCAGAAATATGTCTTGCAGGTGGCACCGGAAGATTGCACCGGTTGTAACCTGTGCGTCGAAGTTTGCCCGGCGAAAGACCGTCAGAATCCAGAGATTAAAGCCATCAATATGATGTCTCGCCTGGAACATGTCGAAGAAGAGAAAATCAATTACGATTTCTTCCTCAACCTGCCAGAAATCGACCGTAGCAAACTGGAACGTATTGATATTCGTACATCGCAGCTGATTACACCGCTGTTTGAATATTCAGGTGCTTGCTCCGGTTGTGGCGAGACGCCGTATATTAAATTACTGACTCAGCTCTATGGCGACCGGATGTTGATCGCTAACGCCACTGGCTGTTCTTCAATTTATGGCGGTAACCTGCCCTCTACACCGT
>PPYF01308131.1_pt1 | contig 10922 bp, 5 predicted proteins | sample 1559871 | NCBI WGS metagenome assembly PPYF01 (sample SAMN08240021, study PRJNA423297) | Human gut metagenome, whole genome shotgun sequencing project.
AAATCATCAATTTGCTATTGACTTTTTATTTGCAGGCTCGGTAATTGAATTGCCGAGGATTCCCGCTTATTATCCTAAAATTGTTATAATAAGAGTCCGTATGCAGAACTTTTGTATATAATAGACTAAGTGAATATCTGGAAATGAGATTAAAATGCCAGACCAGAAAATAGATAACCTTTTAAATCTTGCAATGGATGCAACCCCACAGGAGCGTAGAAAGTCAGGAAATCTTAATGTAGGATATGATCCTGCAACCAGGCTATGGGATGTGATCATAAAGTACAGCGGACCGGAAAGTGGTCTGGCTGGAAATGGAATTCAGGTAGTGCCACTGTTAGGGGGCTATGCAGTGGTAACTTTGCCGGAAAGTGAGATTGATGCGTATTCCCACAGAGCGCAGGTGGAATTTATGGAGAAACCCAAACGCCTGTATTTTGAATTGTTTCAGGCGAAGGGAGCGAGCTGCATCCGCACAGTGCAGACCGGCAGGAATGGACTGACGGGAAAAGGAATCCTGACAGGAGTTGTGGATTCAGGAGTGGATTATTTTCACCCTGATTTCCGAAATGCAGATGGGAGCAGCAGAATTTTACGTTTATGGGATCAGAGCATACAGGGAAATCCACCTCAGGGATATGTGACAGGAACTGAATATACGAAAGAGCAGATCGATGAGGCGTTTGCACTTGGAGAAAACCAGGGCAGGCGTCTTGTTCCATCTTCAGATTACAGTGGACATGGAACTTCCGTGCTGGGAATTGCAGCAGGAAATGGGAGGGCATCAGATGGGGTGAATCAGGGAGTTGCCTGTGAAAGTGATTTACTGGTTGTGAAAATGGGAATTCCCAGAGAAAACTCCTTTCCCAGGACTACGGAGCTGATACAGGGGATTGATTATCTGGTGCGACAGGCATTGACTATGGGACGGCCAATGGCAATTAATCTCAGTTTTGGAAATAATTATGGATCCCACAAGGGAGATTCCCTTCTTGAAACATATATAGATATGGTTTCTTCCACAGGACGTCTGGCTATCTGTACAGGTACAGGGAACAACGGCAATCAGCCTCTGCATGAGGGAGGAACCCTGAAACAGGGACAGACCAGACAGATAGAATTATCTGTGAGCAGCAGGGAACCAACATTAAATGTGCAGTTATGGAAATCTTATGAGGATGAGATGAGTATTTATATTGAAAATCCATCCGGAAACCGGATCGGCCCCTTAGACGAAAAGCTTGGTCCTCAGAGGTACAGACTGGGAAATACAGATCTTTTAATCTATTATGGCAAACCTGGACCCTATCATCTGACACAGGAAATCTACATAGATTTCCTTCCTGGGAAAACTTATGTGGACAGTGGAGACTGGAAAATCATCCTAAGTGGAAAAAAGGTCAGAGGAGGGGAATATTACCTGTGGCTGCCGGGTGGAAATACTCTGAACAGAGGGACTGGGTTTTATGAACCAAGGGCATATGGGACTTTGACCATACCTGCCACAGCCCGGCGGGTTATTGCAGTTGGAGCATATGATTCGCTGGTTGACTCTTATGCGGATTTTTCCGGAAGGGGCAGCAGAATGCTGCCATATCTGAAACCTGATCTGGTGGCACCGGGAGTAAACATAGTTGCTCCCGTACCCGGTGGTGGTTACAGAACAGTAACAGGGACTTCCTTTGCAACACCCTTTGTCAGCGGATCCGCAGCATTGTTAATGCAATGGGGGATTGTAAATGGAAACGATCCCTACCTCTATGGGGAAAAAGTAAAAGCCTATCTCCGAAAAGGCGCCAGACCATTGCCGGGGTATGAGGAGTATCCCAATGAAGAGGTGGGATGGGGGCGATTATGTCTTGCAGAAAGTATTCCATTATAGTTGAAAAATAAGCCTTTTCGTGAAAAACAGTCGTATGTCTGTTATTATTCGGAAAATTTATCACTGTAATGAATATGCATATCTTCCCAGTCCATGAATAATACATAGAACACCCTTCCGTATTGCTGGCTTTTTACGATTCTTCCGTGATCGAGGACAGAAAGATAGGAGCCGTCAGCTTTTCGGAGGTGAAAGTGAATATAGTCATTTTCATTACCACTATCAATCTGTTCCCAGATGCTGGATTCTATCTGTTTCTGTTCATCTTTCAGGATCAGGTTGCGGAAGCGCTTATTGGTGAGTCTGAAGAGCTCGTCCATATCTTTATATCCGGTCATATGAAGGAACTCATGGTTTGCATAAAAGAGTTCGTCATCGTCTTTGTCCGCTCTGTATATGATAAATGCACCCGGAAGGTGTTCAGAGATATCTTTAAATGCGAATCCCAGTTGTTTACGGATTCCGGACTGAAGACCTTCCCTGTAGGCCATACACCCGTTTTTTCCGTGAAGTTTTATTTCATAAAGGGCTGCATCTGCACAGCGCATAAGCTGTGAACGGCTGGCTGCAAATGTGGGATATTCCGCATATCCCAGAGAAATGTTAAATGACTGTTCTTTTCCCTTGTATGAGAATGTCTTTGGAAGTCCGGTAAATTGCTGTAGCAGTTCTTTTGCATCTTCACAGGTATAATTTTGTAAAAGAATACAGAATTCATCCCCGCCGTTTCTTCCCAGTAATGCATCAGATGGAAAAAATGTTTTCATGCTGTCTGCCAGACTCTTTAATGCTTTGTCTCCATAGGCGTGGCCATAGATATCATTAATAAACTTAAAATCATCGATATCAAGGAGTGCAGCCACAAAATGTGCTTTCGGATTTTTATCCATCATTTTTTCTGCTGATTCGTCAAATCCATAGCGGTTGTAAATACCTGTAAGAGAATCCGTGCGTGCCAGTATCTGAAATTTATTTTTGTTTTCGTTTGATACCAGCCATACCCTGATAAGTCCCGACAGAAGTAAGATGATGACAGTAAATATTATACTGGCTTTTGCTATTAATAAATTGTCTTGCCATCCGCTTTCAGGAGTTACTTCAAACTTCCAGTTTTCTTTCCCTATGGTAAAATCATAAGAAACCGGCTGCGTTATCTGACCATCTGACTGGTAAACGGTTTTATAAGTGTCACTCCAGGGAGTTTCTGTTTTGGAAAGTCTGTACTCATATCTAAAACCTGAAAGTGCATGGATCGAGTCGGAAAAAATATCAGGAACACGCAGGATAACAATGGTAAATCCCCAGAAATACGCCTGTCCGTGCTCATCATTCAGGTAGACCGGATTGCGAACAGCAATTCCATAGCTGCCCTGTTTCAATTCAAAGGGTCCCTGTGTAATGATTGTATGGTTGTCTCTTGCATAACAGGAAATTCTGCCACGGTCTTTATCATGGAGCAGATCAATTTTACCTGCCCCATTTCCCTCAGCAGGATAAATATCTGTTACAACACCGTCCGGAGCAAGCTGTACACTTTCAATAGAATCAGATATAAGATTTTCTGCAATCGTATCAAATTGCTTGATATCTCCATTTCCACTGATCAGAACCTGTTTCAGAGTATCTGTGATCGCAATTCCATTTGTAATTTCATTTTTAATACGTTCGCCGTAGGTTGATACATTTAATTGTGCGGTTGTGCGTCTCTGCCATTTTTCGTGAGTGTCTGTTTTGTATACGATGAAACCAACAAGGCACATGCTCAGTAAAAAAACGATAAGAGGCACAAGATTTTTTTTCTTCACCTGTTTCACCTCATTTTTATCGGATATTTTTATGATGGAATATTACAGCACAGAAATGAAAAAACGGAATGAATTTTTTTCAAAACACAGGTACAAAAACATAGGCAAAATCAGACAAAAGTTTCTTAAAGTGAAAATGTTGTAGGTATGAGGAAAACATGTTATGGTATGTATACAATGCGTAAAGAGGAGCAGAAAAAATGAAGTACGAACATATCACAGAGGGCCGTTTCATAGATCGTCCTAATCGGTTTATTGCACATGTGGAGATCAATGGGCAGGTGGAAACGGTTCATGTAAAGAATACAGGCAGGTGCAGGGAGCTTCTGATCCCGGGTACACAGGTTTTTCTGGAAACGCCGGAGAAGACCTATGGAAATTCCAGATTTGATCTTTACGTCTGTTCAGAGAAACGTAAGGCTTTTATAGAAGTGAAAGGTGTCACTCTGGAATCTGACAATATAGCACGATTTCCTGATGCACCTACAGAAAGAGGTGTGAAGCATCTGAAGGAGCTGATCCATTGTATGCAGGAAGGATACGAAGCTTATCTGCTTCTGGTGATCCAGATGAAGGGAGTTGACAGGTTTGAGCCCAATTGGGGGACTCATCGGGAATTTGGAGAAACATTACAGGAAGCGGAAAGGGCAGGAGTGCATATTCTGGCCTATGACTGCCTGGTAGAACCTGACAGAATGGAAATTCATGATCCGGTACCTGTATGCCTTGCTTCTGACTGGAAATAAAAAAGTATTCCCGCAATCAGCAGGTCCTATTCAAAATTCCATTGCCGCAGGCAATCTGGAATGAATTTTGGCTACGTTACTGTGAACAGTAACGTGTGTTTTATACTTCAGAGCAGTAAATAATTGTAGACATGAAAGTATATGAAATGTATAATATGTATCAGAAGTTTTGTTGACAGATTTATAGGCAGATCAGTCAAAAACCTGAGATGACTATGAAAAAAGTTCCTGTAAAAGTTTTTTACGTGGAACTTTTTTTGCATCGTTTCGATGTTTATCCGAATCGGATAAGCCCTCTGCTTCAATTGAGGAAAGATGGCCACTTATATGGGAACCGACACGCAGATTACGAAACAGTAATAAATGGAAAGGAACTGGATATGAGAAAAAATCGAAAGAATGACTCCCATACCCGCAGAAAAAGAATTTTTATTGCAGCACTTCTTCTGGCAGGCAGTCTTATACCGGGAGGATGTGGAATAAAGAAAGAGAAAACATCGGACAGTGAACTGCCGGAGATTGTTATCGGAATAGATTATTTTGAACCTTACAGCTATCAGACGAGTGATGGCGAGTATAAAGGTATTGATGTGGAACTTGCAGAGGAAGCCTTTCAGAGGCTGGGTTATCAGCCTGAATTTGAGAAGGTTGTCTGGGAAGATAAAGAGAAACTTTTGTCAGATGGAACAATAGACTGTCTGTGGAGCTGCTATTCCATGAATGAAAGAGAAAACAAATATCAGTGGGCAGGACCGTATATGTACAGTCGTCAGATGGTGGTTGTAAGAGCCGAGAGTGAAATCCGGACACTTCAGGATCTGAAAGGGAAGAGGATTGCAGTTCAGGCGACCACAAAAGCAGAAGATCTCTTTCTTCATAATATAGAATCAAATCTTCCGCAGGCAGAACAGGTGAACTGTTTTTCTTCGTCGAATGAGCTTTATGCTGCACTTAGAAAAAATTATGCAGATGCGATTGCGGGACATGAGGCAATGCTTGGCAGTCTGATACAGGATGGCAAGGGCGCTTACCGTATGCTGGAGGAAAGTCCTTATAAATCAGAACTTGGAATTGCTTTCAAAAAAGGAACTCACGAAGAATTGGCAGAAAAGCTTGCAGAAACGCTTACAGAGATGCAAAGTGAAGGGATTACAGAAAAAATAGTTACAAAATACGGATTGGATGCGGACGAAACTCTGCCGGGAGGAGAAAGTAAATGAGCAGACAGATAAGAAGGCAGATACCGCAGAAACAGAAGAAAAAGAGGGTCGACAGAAATGTGTGTTTGCTTGTGTTTATTCTGATTTTTTCCGGAATACTGACTTTTCTTCTGCTGACAGCGAGAGATAATAGCAAGCTGAACAGTACTCTGGATGAGACCTTTGATTTTGTAAAAAACCGAATTGAAAGTTATGAGATTTATAACACCAATGATCAGGTGAAAAGCCTGGTACGTCTTTTGGACAAAACAACAGAATTAAGCAGAGTCATAGAACAGGAAGGAAATCTCAGTACAGAAATGCTGGACGAATATGCCAGGGAACAGCGCCTGACAGGAATCCTTGTACTGGATCAGAATCTGAAGGTGATAGAACAGAATGCAAAAGATGGAGATACTATGCCGCTTTGGCAGAAGCTGATCAAAAGTGATTATGTACGTGATATTGCAGAGCATCCGGAAAAGACTTATACCACCCGTCTGAGAAATAAAGGAAAGATCTATGATTTTGCGGCAGTGGCAAGACAGGATGCGGCAGGTATCCTGATCACATATGCGCAGAAGGAGGAAGTAAATGAGCTTAATGGAGATCTGACGATGGCATCGTTATTTTCTGACTTTCCTTTTGAGATGAATGGAAGTGTTGTGATCTGTGATGATGATAAGGTTGTCAGTACAAACAGACAGGAGCTGACTGCCCGCTCTATAGAAGAAGCAAAAAGTCAGTATAAAAATAAATTTGAGGCAGATGAGAATGGAATTGTCCATCTTCGTTCAGAGACAGGAAACTGGTTCGGACGTCGGGAGAAGATCAAAGACTACGATGCATATATCTTTTTCCCGGAAAGTCAGGTGTACATCACACGAAATATTATATGTGTGATTTATGTGCTGCTTGCACTGCTTCTTTTCTTACTTTATCGGGTGAACAGGAGCAGAACAGAAAAGAGAAGTATCCTTCAGGACCAGAAAAGACTTCGGGTGATCAATGCACTGGGGCATGCATATGCCTCTATTTCTCTTGTGAATCTAAAAACAGAGGAAATCGAAATCCTGAAATCTTCAGGAAATATGAAGCCGGATCAGAATGGGGATATGCTTTTCAAAGCGCATCAGGAAGAACTTATAAGGCAGGTGATTGCAGAGCCATTTCAGAAGGCATACTGGGAATTTGTCGATATAAGTACAGTGGCAAAACGTCTGGAAGAACGTGAAACGCTGAGTTTTACAGCTCGGACAGTGGATGAAAGATGGATGACAATGATCATTGTGCCACAGGGATATGATAAAGATGGGAAATTGTGTACAGTTCTGGTTGCAATCCGTGATGCGACAGAAGAAAAAGAACGTGAGATTGCGCAGGATAGGAATCTGAGAAATGCACTTGCGGCTGCGGAACATGCGAACAGGGCGAAGACTGTGTTTCTGAATAATATGTCTCATGATATCCGCACGCCGATGAATGCGGTCATTGGATTTACTGCGCTTGCGACAACACATATTGATAATAAGGAGCTTGTTCTGGATTATCTGAAAAAAATCCATATATCCGGTCAGCATCTGCTCAGCCTGATCAATGATGTGCTGGATATGAGCAGAATCGAGAACGGTTCCGTACGGATTGAATATACAGTTGTACACCTGCCGGATATCCTGCATGACTTAAATACAATTATACAGGAATCTGTACATTCTAAACAGCAGGAGTTTTATATTGATACACAGGATATACTCCATGAAGATATCATTACCGACAAGCTGCGCCTGACGCAGGTGCTTCTGAATATCAGCAGTAATGCTGTGAAATTTACACCGGTCGGGGGTACGGTTAATATTCGTGTTTCTGAGAAATCATGCAGAAGAGACGGATATACAACAGTGGTATTCAGTGTCAAGGATGATGGAATCGGGATGTCACCGGAGTTCAGGGAGCAGGTGTTTGACTCGTTTACAAGAGAACATACCGTTACGGAAAATGGAATCGGAGGAACCGGTCTCGGAATGGCAATCACCAAAAACATTGTGGATATGCTGGGCGGTACGATTCATGTTGAAAGCGAAGTTGGAAGGGGAACGGAGTTTACGGTTATGCTTGAATGTGAAATATCAGAGATGACTGTGAAGGAGGAACCTGATCCGGAGCAAAGAGAGCCCCTTAAGAATGAGAAGCAGAAAATCCGGGCAGAAATCCAGAGGCGTTATGAAGGGAAGAAAGTTCTTCTTGTAGAGGATAATGAGCTGAACCGGGAGATCGCAACAGCGATCATGGAGGAAATTGGTCTGGATGTGGATTGCGTTGAGGATGGTACAGATGCTGTGAATATCATGTCATCTGCAGAAGGCAGAAAATATGATCTGATCTTCATGGATATTCAGATGCCGAAGATGGATGGATACACCGCAACCCGGGAAATCCGTACATTGAATGATCCGAAATGCGCAAATATACCAATCATTGCGATGACTGCCAATGCTTTTGAAGAAGACCGTAAAAAGGCAATCAAAGCGGGTATGAACGCTCATATTGCCAAACCAATCAGTGTAGATATAATTCTGGAAAATCTGGAGAGAATGCACCAAAGCGTGTCTGAAAATTCAGACACGCTCTAATGCTTTTGACGAAAACAGAAAGTACTTATAATAAACCTGCTAAGAAAAGTTAAAAACTTTTCAGCAGGTTTATCTTTCCGTTCCTCTTGGTTATCGTATGTGGCAGAAAAAGAGTCTAAACTGGAACTGGCAGTCTCCATGATCCGGCAGGTTATGCCTGAATTTCACAGCAAAGATCATGTCATCATCCTTTGTGAAAGCTGGTATACTTTGCCACTTTCGTGAAAAATATCGAAACACATATAAAATCAAATGCTATAACAAAGGCCTTAAAACAGATGATTCATTAACAAGTCTATCATTTATAAAGTTGTAAACGGGTGTTTTTCATATAAACACGCTTCTTTCTGATAAATGAGTGGTCTGGGGATATTGCAGATATCCTCTTTTTTTATCATATCATATCTTTTTGTAGTCTGCATTAGCATACTTTGTGGAATCGCCATAGTTACTATAGGATAAAGTATATTGTATACAATTTACTGATTTCACATCCTTTACAGTACAAATATCTGCACTTCATAGAATTTTAGAACGAAACCATAGAAGAAATTTATAAAATTTGCCAATAAAACTGGATAAAATGAGCGTTTTGTGATACATTTATTAAGGAATATGTATTGAACTTATTTATCTGGTTTTATTGGCCCTTTTTTGAGTGCAGAGAGATGGAGGGAACGTATAAGAGCAGATACCATAAGGATATAATTTTTACTATTTTATCATAAGGAAGGTGAGCAATTGGAAAACTATACTAAGTACAAACTGAAAAGCAGTGATGAACTTGCAGCAGTGCTTGACGGTAAGGACAACCTGTTTGTGATTGCCTGCAACAAATGTTTCAAAGAATTTGAAACTGTTGACGAACCGGATTGTGACGAATTTCTGAAATTCGCTGCAGATCAGGGAAAGAATGTTACAGGCAGTGCAAAATTTGATTTCTTATGCAATAAGATGCACACAGAAAGAAAATTACAGGATCTGATTCCGGAAGGTACAGAGAATGTAGTAGTAATTTCCTGTGGCCTTGGTATTCAGACCGTTGCGGATCTGGCAGGTAAGCCGGTAGTTGCTGCAAGCAACACCCTTAACTACAGAGGTCATCATGGCATGGCACTTACCAAGAAGAGCTGTGACGCATGTGCGCAGTGTTATCTGAACATTACCGGAGGTGTCTGTCCGATCGTTGACTGTTCAAAGAGTCTTGTCAATGGACAGTGCGGTGGAGCAAAGAATGGAAAATGCGAAGTAGATCCGAATAAAGACTGTGCATGGGAGAAGATTTACCAGAGACTTGCAAAACAGGGACGTCTGGAAGAATTCTTAAACCAGCCTGTACAGGTTCGTGATTTCTCCAAAGTTAATTTCAAAGTGATCAACGACTATGTGAAGTCCATTAGAGAAGACAGACTGGACGGATATTACGGCGGTGTTCATCCGTCAGAACGCAAGGAATTCAGTGAGCATATCGCTCTGAAGAAATTCCCGGATCCGAAGACAGTTGTAATCTCCATGTCACAGCATCTGGGCGCACCGGCCAATCCGATCGTTCAGGTTGGTGACACTGTAAAAGTTGGTCAGAAGATCGGTGAAGCTGCCGGATTTATCAGTGCTCCGGTACATTCCAGCGTAAGCGGAACCGTAGTTGCTGTTGAACCGCGTATGCATGGCACACGCGGAAGCGAAGTGATGGCTGTTGTCATTGAATCGGATGGAAAAAATACTCTGCACGAATCCGTACAGCCACATGGTGAGCTTGACAATCTTACTCCGGATGAGATTATTGATATCATCCGTGAAGCCGGAATCGTTGGTATGGGCGGTGCAGGTTTCCCGACCTGTGTCAAACTTAAACCTGCCAAACCGGTAGATACCATCCTTCTCAATGGATGTGAATGTGAGCCTCTGTTAACAGCAGACCACAGAGTACTCCTTGAGTATGCAGATGACATTATTTTTGGTCTGAAAGCAGTCCTCAAGACAACAGGTGCCGAAAAAGGTATCATCGTTATCGAGGATAATAAGCCGGATGCCATTGAATTAATGCAGAAAAAAGTTGCTGACATCGGAAACATGGAAGTATTTGTTGCAAAAACCAAATACCCGCAGGGTGCTGAGAAAACTCTCATCAAGCGCGTTATGGGAAGAATTGTTCCAAGCGGCGGTCTTCCGGCAGATGTCGGCGTTGTTGTAGATAATATCAGTACAGTAAAAGCAATCTCCGATGCGATCCAGACAGGAATGCCTCTGGTTGAGCGTGTTGCAACAGTAACAGGCGAGAAGATCAAGAATCCTGGAAACTTCGTTATCAAGATCGGTACAAGCGTAAGAGAGCTGATCGATTACTGCGGCGGATTTACAGATGACGATGTTCTGGTTAAGATGGGCGGACCAATGATGGGATTCCCTCTGAACACACTGGATGTACCGATGATGAAAGGCTCCAATGGTATTATTGCCGTTGAACCGGATGAGACAAAAGAACAGCCGTGTATCAAGTGCGGACGCTGCGTAGATGTATGTCCGATGGAACTTTCACCTCTGTATTTCGTGAAATATGCGAAAGATGAGAACTGGCAGGGCATGAAAGACATGAACGTTATGGATTGTGTTGAGTGCAGATGCTGTCAGTATATCTGTTCTTCCAAGATTCCGATCAT
>PPYF01548328.1_pt1 | contig 10921 bp, 9 predicted proteins | sample 1559871 | NCBI WGS metagenome assembly PPYF01 (sample SAMN08240021, study PRJNA423297) | Human gut metagenome, whole genome shotgun sequencing project.
TCATATACTATGACTACAAGGGCATAGAGATGTGGGCCACAGGGGCCTGGAAGCGAAACAAGGCAGGCACTATAGCTTATCACGAATACATCATGTCAGTTAAGGATAAAATAAAGCTTACTTTTGTAAAGGTAAAAGGACACTCAGGAGTAGAGGGCAACGAAGAGGCAGATAAGCTTGCAAAGCAGGCTGTGGGGATACTGTAGCAGTTTCCTACACACAAAAATATATCATAACAGGAGAAAAAGATGAGCATATTCAATGTAGAACTCAAAAAAGTAGTAGATGACACATATGATATTGAGATAGGCTACAACCTCTCAGACACCCTTGTATCTGACCTGGAAAATGGTCTTGTGGGCAAGATAAAGAAATTTGCAGTGATTACAGATACAAATGTGCGTGATCCTTATGCTCTTCCAATCTGTGAGAAGATAAAGCATGCGGGATACTCAGTGGATTTGTTTGTTTTCCCGGCTGGGGAAAAGAGTAAGTCACGTGAGACAAAGGCAAAGATAGAGGATGCCATGCTTAAAAAGGGGTACAGAAGAGACTGCTGTATTATTGCAGTCGGTGGCGGTGTGGTAACCGACTTATCAGGCTTTATTGCAGGAACCTACGGCAGAGGAGTGCCGTTTATCAACTTTGCAACCACACTTCTAGCGGCGGCAGATGCATCGGTAGGTGGCAAGACAGCAATTGATACACCTCTTGCTACCAACACCATAGGTCTGTTCAATCAGCCCCAAAAGGTATATATAGACATAGCTGCCTGGAAAACACTGCCACAGCGCCAGATGGCAAGCGGTATGGCAGAGACCATCAAGCATGCATGCTTAGGCAGCGAGGATATGTTTGAATTTATAGAGGAAAATCTGGATGATATATATTCATTCAAGAAATTTGCATGTGAGTATATTGCAGAAAATAACTGCCGTATCAAGTACAATGTGGTCATGAAGGATGAGCGAGAGGCGGGACTTCGCGAAACCTTAAATCTGGGCCACACAGTAGGCCGGGCAATCGAGACAGTCAGCGACTACAAGCTGTTGCATGGAGAGGCACTGTCGATTGGAATGGCAGCACAGGCACTTATGTCAGCACGGCTTGGCTATATGTCAGAGGAGCAGGCAGAGCGTGTGATAAAGCTCTATGAGAGAGCCGGTCTTCCGACACGTATACCTGACTATATAGACAGGGAAGAACTTGTAAAGAAACTCTACACCGATAAAAAGGTGAGAGACGGCAAGCTGCGCTTCGTGCTCCAAAAGGGCATAGGAGCCACTGTTGAGTTTGCGCCGGGAGTGTATGCAAAGCCTATAGAGGAAAGTCTGGCACGAGAAATTATAATGGAGCTGTAGATTAAATAATTACAACCCCATGTGTAAACTCATTTTGCTGTGAATGACACAGTCTGCCATATAAATCAGCGGCAAAAATATCCATGGAAATAAGCTCGTACGGAGCATCAGCGACTTTTGTAATAATAGGCGTTGATGCTCTTTTTTTGAGGAGATGCATAAGCTCTCCTGATGATTTTTTGAAACCGAGTATGCGCAGATAAGGATTATCCATACATATATTAAAATCATCATTCTCAATACCAAGTAAAATATGCGTGAGAACCCTTGAAATACGCGTATAAGTCAGATTTTTACTCTTCAGTAAGTTACAAAACTGCGTAAAACTTTCATATTTATAAATATTTTTAACTATCTTTGCAGAAAGCTCCTTTGTGCAGTCTGCATACTGCGCAAAGCCTTTATCCTTCCCGGTCAGCAGGCGATAGTAAAGCATTTCAGAAATATCATCCGGAAACACAATATGACCGCCTAAAATACAATTGACAAGAATATCGGCGCAGTCTGATGGCATTAGCTGACTGAACTTTGTGGAAATCCATGAATTATCAAGCTGCGTATTAGTAATAGTGTTGTGTTTGTCTATATCAATTAAGGTCGAAATCACCCCGCGCACAGCTGTAGCGGAAGAAAACTCACTTGTCGAATCCGTGCTGTGATATCCTTCACCGACGCGCTGAATTGGAAATCCTGTAATATCACAGTCCATCAAAGCCTTCTCATACTCAATGGCCAGAATATTATTGGGTGAAGCTATGAAAGCATCTATTTTCTCGGAAGCGCTGTCATAGGTATCTCGAAAATATTCACATAGCGCTCTGCTCCTGGCCGCAGGAAAGCTCATCCCGCCCTGAATCAGCCTGGCAAGAGAGGTGGAATACTCAGAAGGCGGATTCTTAAGCACGCCAGCCACAAGCTTTGTAAGTTCATGGTCCACAGACTCCGCACCATAGCACAGCGTATCCACAATACCTGTGTTTTTGAGTACACTGACTCCGCCACCGGCAAAAAACTCGGCAGAAGCAGTGGCAAAGACCGATGGAAGCTCAAGCACCAGGTCGGCACCGCTCAAAAGCGCCATGCGTGTGCGCTCGTATTTGTCAATGATGGCAGGCTCACCTCTTTGCACGAAATCACCGCTCATTACTACGACGATATAATCAGCAGATGTCTGCCTTTTAATCTGCTCTAGCTGATATTTGTGCCCATTGTGGAATGGATTGTATTCGGTAATCACACCTGCGACCTTCATGTTTTGCTGCTCCTTTAATCAATAATGTTTTTTTTAGAGTTCAAAACCATAATACCACAAAAACACCCTTGTCGCATTTGAAAAATAAGTTTATACTAACAATAGTATTGTAATTTTAAACCAAAGGAGACAAAACAATGAATGTATTAGTAATTAATTGCGGTAGTTCATCACTGAAATACCAGCTCATCAATTCAGATTCAGAGGAGGTACTTGCAAAAGGACTCTGCGAGAGAATCGGAATCGATGGCAGACTCGTATATCAGAAAGAGGGTCTTGATAAGGAAATCACAGAGGCACCTATGCCAACACATAAAGAGGCCATCCAGATGGTACTCGATGCACTTGTAAATCCAAAGACAGGCGCAGTAAAATCACTTGCAGAGATCGATGCAGTAGGACATCGTGTAGTGCACGGCGGAGAAAAATTCTCAGACTCAGTAGTCATCACAGAGGAGGTAATCGCACAGGTAGAGGAGTGCAACGACCTTGCACCTCTTCACAACCCTGCAAATATTATCGGAATCAGAGCATGCCAGGCACTTATGCCAAATGTACCAATGGTAGGAGTATTTGATACAGCCTTCCATCAGACAATGCCTGAGAAAGCATACCTCTACGGACTTCCATATGAGTACTATGAGAAGTACAAGGTAAGAAGATACGGCTTCCACGGCACAAGCCACAGCTTCGTATCAAAGGAAGCAGCAAGCTACCTTGGAATGGACTTAAACAACTCAAAGATTATCGTAGCACACCTTGGAAACGGAGCTTCAGTCAGCGCAGTATTAAACGGTAAATGCGTAGATACATCAATGGGACTTACACCACTTGAGGGACTCGTAATGGGAACACGTTCAGGTGATATCGACCCATCAATCATGGAGTTCATCGCAAAGAAAGAAAATCTCGACATCGATGGTGTTATGGATGTGCTCAACAAGAAGTCAGGAGTAGCCGGCATGTCAGGAGTATCAAGTGACTTCAGAGACCTTGAGGCAGCCTACAATGAGGGCAACGAGCGTGCCATCGCAGCAGTAGAGGTATTCAGCTACAGGGTAGCAAAATACATCGGAGCATATGCAGCAGCAATGAACGGAGTAGATGCTATCGCATTCACAGCAGGAATCGGTGAGAACACAAGCTTTGTAAGAGAAAAAATTATGGCATATTTAGGTTACCTCGGCATAAAGATTGACCGTGTAACAAACGACAAGACACGCGGCGTGGAGGCACTTATCTCAACAGCAGACTCAAGCGTAAAGGTATGTGTCATCCCTACAAACGAGGAGCTTGCAATCTGCCGCGAGACAGTAAAGCTTGTTGGCTAATAAAAAGCAAAAAGTTGTGGATAAATTATAAAATTTTGTTGACAAACACCACTCCAATATGTATAATTGGTTAGGTGTGAATAGGAGAGAACTATGATTGATATATCAACCATTGTAAAATCTATCAATAAAGAGACAACAATTGAGACAGAGCTTACGCTCACATCATTTGAGTCGCGTTTAGGAGATTATCCTATTCTGAAAAAGCAGCCGATATCACTTCATATCTCAAACGTGGAGAATGCAGCAGTGCACATCACGGGAACAGTAGATATAGACATAGCGATACCGTGCAGCCGATGCTTGGAAGAAGTTCCAACAAACATGCATTTTGACATTGACAAGACTCTGAAAATCACAGACGGAGCATTAGTCGATGAAGAGATGGAGGAAACTGACTACCTGATTGGGTTTGAACTCGATGTAGATAAACTTGTCTACGCCGAAATTCTGGTGAACTGGCCAATGAGAGTTCTGTGCAAAGACGATTGCAAAGGTATTTGTAAAGTCTGCGGGATGAACTTGAATAAAGGCACCTGCAGTTGCGATAGTTTTGTACCGGATCCAAGAATGGCAGCGTTCCAGGATATATTTAACAAGTTTAAGGAGGTGTAAACAAATGTCAATTTGTCCAAAGAATAAATCTTCTAAGGGAAGAAGAGATAAGAGAAGAGCAAAAAATGCAGCAAATGTGGAGAGCTTATGATGCCACACAGAGTTTGCAAGAACTGCGGATCATACAACAAAAAAGAAATCATTCCTCAGGACTAATACTAAGTAGTATGAGAATTAAGAGAGACCGGACATCAGTTCGGTCTCTCTTTAATTGCATTTTTGTAATAGGTTCTGACAGAGAGGATCTTATCCAAATTCTGTTCAACCTTTTCCCATTTTGGATTGCAAATCATTCCTTCTTCATAATCCTGTACATCTATTTGAGATAACAAACTCTTTATTCTCGTATTACTCAGAGGAGAATTTGTCAACCAATACACCGAAAATTTCTTATGAAAATTAATTGCGAAAGATAACCCATGATAAGAGTTTGTAATCACTAACTCGGCATTTTTAACCAAATCTAGCCATTCTTCAATTCCTGAAAATCTTTTCACACGAACCCAACTAATATGCCTTAATAAATTCCCATAGAATATAACTGTGCACTTCATCTCAGTTGCCAGTTCTTTTAACTAATAAATGTGAACCAGATAACACAGGAATAGAACAACGGGGTGCGGTTGCTTTTTTATCAATTGCAAACTTAATCCATCAAAATGTTGATTTGGTTCTTTTAACGCTTTTTACAGATGCAAAAGTTATTTCTGTTTATACTGTATATTATCTGGTGGTGGGTAAAATAAAGCAACTTATGCAGATTGTAACAACTGGTATGGTAGAGTAATTTCAAATCAAGAATCCAGAAACGGACAATTGAGGAAAGTCTTAGTATAGTGTCCGAATCGGTGATTAAGATAGCCACAAGAATAATCGAATAGGAATCTCCATCATTATAAAGAATACAAATTGGAGTCCATGTTGTGACTATAGCTTATACAGGTGTTTGACGGATGAGGATAGAGCTCAATTTGCGAAGATGCTTCAGGGCAATGAGGATAATATTGAAGACAGTATACGAATGCTTTCACAGTTATTGTATAAGCATTATGGACAGAAGGTAGTTATGCTCATTGATGAGTATGATGTACCACTGGACAAGGCTTTTCAGAATGGGTATTACAAGGAGATGGTTTCTCTCATCAGAGGTCTTTTCGGGCAGGCACTCAAGACCAATGAGTTTTATAGTTTGCCGTATTCACAGGCTGTCTTCGTATTTCTAAGGAGAGCATATTTACAGGGCTTACGGCATTGCTTTTTGCAGGAAGCGTTGCATGGTGAAAAGTTTAGAAATAAGTTGTTGCGCACAGTGATATGGCTATGTTATTATGGTTACAAGGTACTAAATACAATTACTAATGAAAGGATGAACAAATGAAGGGAAAGAAAATTACAGCACTTTTGACTTGTGCATTTTTACTTGCCACATCTACATTCAGCTACGTATGGGCTGGACCGGCATCAGGTGATGTGACAGGTGGAGCAGATGCAGGTATGACAGGCGGGTATATTGAGAGCAAGCTGGATGAGAATGCTCCGGTTTATGAGCCACAGATTGATATGTACTCAACTGTACGCTCATCGTATCCTGATACGGGGGATGATGCTATAGCGTATCTGAAAGATAATTATCCGGTTGTCAGAAATCAGAATCCATATGGTACATGCTGGGCTTTTTCATCTATGGGCTTGGCTGAGTTTGGCCTGATAAATAAGGGCGAAGCCAATAAGAGCATTGATTTGAGCGAGCTGCAGCTTGCTGCTTTTACATACAATTCAGCATCAGATCCTCTTGGAGGGCTAAGTGGTGACTATACCAGATACTACAATGACAGGGCATCTGAGAATTATCTGATGCATGGTGGCAATTATGAGATGGCTATGCGCAGACTCACTCAGTGGAGTGGTGCAGCATCAGAAGTGGATGTTCCATATTCCAATGCTTCAAGTGTGCTGCAGAATGGTCTGGATGATTCATATGCGTACAGCAAGGATGTAGCGCATCTGCAGAATGCATACCGCATCAATATCAAGTCACAGAGTGATGATGTAAAGAAGATGATACAGAAGTATGGTGCTGTAGGTGCTTTGTATACTCATTATTATAATGGTGAGAATCATATAAATAATTCATATTTTGACAGCTCTGCAACAGTTGGGGCTGGTGGCAATCATGCTATTATGATAGTTGGATGGGATGATAATTATTCCAAGGATAATTTTTCTGGAAGTACTAAACCACAGAGCAACGGAGCCTGGCTTGTGAGAAACAGTTGGGGTTCCGATTATATGGGGTATTTCTGGATGTCATATGAGACAAAATCACTCAGGGATACGGCGTGGGTGTTTGATTACGATACAGCTGATAATTATGACAACAACTATCAGTATGATGGTTCACTGAAGACAGGCATTGATAAGTATTATGACCAGTGTGCCAATGTGTATACTGTACCTCAGAAGGATGGTGTGACATCCGAGACACTGAAGGCGGTTTCACTTTCATTTATGCAGAATGCCAATGTGCACTATACGGTAAAGGTGTATACAAATCTGGCAGATACCTCAAAGCCGGAAAGCGGAACTCTTAGTGCTACATTGGACGGCTATACAGAGTATGCAGGCTATTACACTTTGCCATTGGATGATGAGGTGATTTTGAAGCCTGGCAGTTCTTATTCTGTTGTACTGTGTACAAATGGTACGAAGGCTCTGGAATGTGAGATGTCATATTCAGAGGCTCAGGATATTCATGATACATCCACTACTACATATGAGACTATAGCCAGTGATAATTCTAAGGATAAGGTGAGCTTCTACTATGGATATGGTAGATATGCTGTTTCCACATATAATTATCGTATCAAGGCTTTTACTACAAACAATAAAAATGAGACACCGGCTGAGCAGAAGTATACAGTCACATTTGATGCAAACGGAGGAACTGTTTCTACAGCATCTAAAGAGGTCACTGCCGGTGCCGCATATGGCGAGCTTCCGACTCCGGAGAGAGAGGGATATACATTCTCAGGATGGTTTACAGTTGCAGATGGTGGAGTACAGGTTTCCGCTTCATCTACAGTTGAGCTGACCGCTGATCAGATTCTTTATGCACATTGGACACAGAATCCTGTTGTGGAGCCTGAGAAGACCGATGAACAGAAGGTGGCTTTGGTTAAGAAAGCTGTTGAGTCTGAGTTTGTAAAAACAGATGGCAGTAACAGTATTTCACAAGATGCTATCAAAAAGATTGCAGATGTAGCGGCTGCTTCTACAGGTGTTATCGATGTGACTGTTACAGTTGGTGAATTTTCTAAGAAGGATGCAACTTCTGCTTCTGAGGGAAGTGTGTCTGCAAGTGTTGTGATTACATGCGGTGATGTGAGCGATACAGTTACATTTAATAAGACAATTGCGAAGCTGCCAAAGACCGATTCAGAGAAGGTAGCTGAGGCAAAGGTTGTTGTTTCTACAGCTATAGCTGAGATTGAAGCATCTAATGACCTCACCAAGGAGAATGTACAGAGTGCGATAAATGATGCCTTGAAGAATGCAGGTATCACGGATGTTACAGCACAGGTTGGAGATTTTAAGAAGCAGGCTGCCACATCAAAGGCTGATGGCAGTGTGAAAGCTGTTATATCATTAAGCTGTGGTACAGCAACGGATACTGTGAATCTCGATAAGACGATTGCTAAGCTGCCAAAGACCGATGCAGAGAAGGTGGCTGAGGCAAAGGTGGTTGTTGAAGCTGCTATAAGTGCGGTGGATGCGACAAATGAGCTTACTCAGGCCAATATTCAGAAAGCGGTAGATGACGCTTTGAAGAATGCTGGTATCACAGAGCCTGTTGTTACGGTAGGAGAGCTCACTATAACAGCTGCCACAACGGCAGATACTGGAAGAGCAACAGCCGTAATTAGTATTAAGTGCAATAATGCTAGTGATAGTGTTACATTTGATAAAGTGATTGCAAAGCTTCCGGCGCCTACTCCAAGTGAGCCGGACAAGCCGGTCACACCGGATAAACCAGTAACTCCGGACAAACCGGTTACACCGGACAAACCGGTTACACCGGATAAACCAGTTACACCGGATAAACCAGTTACTCCGGATAAGCCGGAAAATAAGGATACAGGAATAATTGAGTATAACCCGCAGATATCTGTAGGAGATATGAAGGCAGATGTGTCTGTAGATGAGAAGAAGCTCAAAGATACTGTACTAAACGATGAGCAGAAGCAGGTAGTCGAGGCTGGAGGAAAGGCTGATATCAGACTTAATATGGCAGATGCCTCAAAGACAGTGACAGATAAAGATAAGAAGCTCATAGCTTCTGTGATGGTGACAGATGAGCAGCTGGGCATGTTTCTTGATCTTTCTGTTCTTCTTACAGTGACAGACAAGGATGGTAATATTATCACAGATAAGGAGCTTATTCCACAGACCTCTACTAAGTTTTCTGTGAATGTAAAGCTTGCTGATGAGCTTTTACTGAAGGATTCATCAAAGGTGCGTACATATCAGGTAATCAGAGTCCACGATGGCAAACCGGAGATTATACCATCGAAGTGGGATGCTTCGACAGGCGTATTGACATTCGAGACTGATAAATTCTCTACATACGCAGTCACATACTCAGATGTGGATAAGGAGATAGTTAAGGATCAAGACAAGGATCCGGAGTCAAAGGGAGATACAGAGATAAAGAATGAGCATACAGGCAATCCATCAGGCACCCAGACAGGTGATGATAACAGGCTGTTTCTGATGATTGCTATATTCTGCTTTGCTATAGTTATGGTAATAGTTGGAGTGAGAATGCTTGTAAGAAAAAAATAAATTGTATAATCAATTTATAGAGACTGTATATCAGAGATGATATGCAGTCTCTTTTGTTATGGTTATTTTGTTCAGATTAGTATATTTTTACTTGTGTATACACATTAACGATGTTATTATACTGAGAGGATATTTAGATATTAAAGAAAGAAGGAAGCAAACTATCATGAATAATATAGACGATTTAGTTGAAATCTATGAGTGCCCGCTCTGTGGCGGTGCCGGGATTCTCGAGGAGGACTGCGGCAGCTCATATTATGTGACATGTCTTGAGTGCGGATGCCACTCAGTAAATATTGATTTTAAGTCAGACGATGACAGACTTGATGCAGCAAAGCGTACTGCTGATTTATGGAACTGTGGCAAGGTTATTTCAATGAGTCCGGGAGAATGATGGAAGCCATATAGAGTAGTGAATTGGTTATTGATTTATACCTATGATTATAGTATATTTTATTTAATCAATTAGTAGTTTGCTTTTTAGCAGGCACAGGGAGGTCACAATGCAAAGTACAACAAGGGTCGCACTCGATGCAATGGGTGGCGACAATGCACCCGCAGAGGTAGTAAAGGGTGCGGTAGATGCGGTTAACAAAAGAAATGATATAAAGATATTTCTTGTAGGACAGAAGGTACCGGTAGAGAGGGAGCTTTCTTTATATACATATCCTAAGGAGCAGATAGAGATAGTAGATGCGCCTGAGGTTATAGAGATGGCAGAGCCACCGGTTGGGGCAATCAGACGAAAGAAGCAGTCATCAATCGTTGTTGGCATGAATATGGTCAAGAATAAAGAGGCTGATGCATTTGTTTCGGCAGGAAGCTCAGGTGCTGTACTTGTCGGAGGACAGGTAATAGTCGGCAGGATAAAGGGTATACAAAGGCCGCCTTTGGCACCGCTTATTCCGACTGAGAGGGGCGTATCTCTGCTCATAGACTGTGGAGCCAATGTGGATGCCAGAGCTGAGCATCTGGTACAGTTTGCTAAGATGGGCTCTATCTATATGGAGCATGTTGTCGGCGTGAAGAATCCAAAGGTTGCGTTGGTCAATATCGGTGCAGAGGAAGAGAAAGGTAATGCCCTGGTAAAGGAGACCATGCCGCTTCTTCGAGAGTGCACAGATATCAATTTTGTCGGAAGTATTGAGGCAAGGGATATTCCAAAGGGAGATGCCGATGTTATAGTCTGCGAGGCTTTCACAGGCAATGTCATATTAAAGCTCTACGAGGGTCTCAGCTCCACACTTATCGGAGTCATAAAGAAGGGTCTCATGAGCACATTAAAGAGCAAGATAGGAGCTGCGCTTGCACTTCCGGCTCTTAAGAATACGCTAAAGTCATTTGATGCGACCGAGTACGGCGGAGCACCGCTTTTAGGATTGAATGGTCTTGTGGTAAAGACCCACGGCAGCTCCAAGGCAAAGGAAATCACTAACTCTGTTTTCCAATGTGTTACATTTAAGGAAAAAGAGATTAATGATAAAATTAAAGAATATATTATTAATAAGCCGGCTGATTAG
>PPYF01594199.1_pt1 | contig 10921 bp, 8 predicted proteins | sample 1559871 | NCBI WGS metagenome assembly PPYF01 (sample SAMN08240021, study PRJNA423297) | Human gut metagenome, whole genome shotgun sequencing project.
TTATAATCACTGTGAAACGTAGTGTTTATAAGGCTTTCAGGGCCTTTAAATACTTAAATTCAGACTTATTAAAATAATAGAAAGAAAACTTAAGTTAATGGATTATTTACCCATCTGCTTTGCAACTTCCTCAGCAAAGTTCTCTTCTTTCTTCTCGATTCCGTCTCCGGTCTCGTAACGAACGAAGCCTTTGATTGTGATCTTAGCGCCGTTCTCTTTAGCAACCTGTGCTACGTAGTTTCCAACGGACTGTTTTCCATCTTCTGCTTTTACGTAAATCTGGTCAAGAAGGCAGATCTCTTTAAGCTCTTTCTTGATACGTCCTGTGATCATTCCCTGAATAACCTTCTCCGGTTTCTGGGATTCCTTAGGATCGTTCTGAATCTGAGCCATAAGGATTTCTTTCTCATGCTCGATATACTCAGCGCTTACTTCGCTGTCGCTTGTGTAAAGAGGTTTCAGAGCTGCAACCTGCATTGCAACGTTCTTAGCCATCTCTTTGACAGCGTCGTTTACAACGTCTGTCTCAACGTCAACAAGAACGCCGATTTTTCCACCCATATGTGTGTAGGAAGCAACGAAACCGTTCTCCTCTTTCATCTGAGCGAATCTACGGATGTTCATGTTCTCGCCGATAACTGCGATCTGAGCTGCAAGAGCTTCTTTTACAGTCTTAGTGGTATCAAGTGCCCATGCCTCTGCAAGAAAAGCATCGATATCAGCTGCTGTAGTTGTCAGAGCCTGAGCTGCAACATCTGCAACATACTGCTGGAATTTCTCGTTCTTAGCAACGAAGTCTGTCTCGGAGTTAACCTCAACAACAACTGCGTTCTTAGCGTCGTCAGCAACAAGTGTCTTGCAAAGACCCTCTGCTGCAACACGGTTTGCTTTCTTCTGAGCGGTAGCAAGACCTTTCTCGCGAAGGAACTCTACTGCTTTATCCATATCGCCTTCTGTAGCTGTAAGAGCTTTCTTACAGTCCATCATACCAGCGCCGGTCATCTCTCTTAACTCTTTTACCTGTGCTGCTGTAATAGCCATTTTCATTTCCTCCTGATGATAGTGTGTTGTAAGGACCTGTCCGTCAGCTGTGGATATGCCTATGCAGGCATAGCTCATTCACAGCTGATGTCCAGAATTTTCACAAATTATTCCTCTGTAGCGAACTCTTCAGACTCAGCCTGGATTTCTCCCTCAGCGTCTGTCTGTCCCTGGTTTGCTTCGATAACTGCGTCAGCCATCTTGGAAACGATCAGTTTTACAGCACGGATAGCGTCATCGTTACCCGGGATTACGTAATCCAGTTCTTCTGGGTCACAGTTAGTATCGCAGATTCCGATAAGCGGAATTCCCAGTGTATGAGCTTCCTGAATACAGATCTTTTCCTTCTTAGGATCTACTACGAAGATAGCATCTGGAAGTCTCTTCATTTCTTTGATACCGCCAAGGTTCTTCTGAAGTTTATCTAATTCTTTTCTTAAAGCGATAACTTCTTTCTTAGGCAGAACATCGAATGTTCCATCAGACTCCATGGTCTCAATTTCTTTCAGTTTCGCAATACGGCTCTGGATAGTCTTGAAGTTGGTAAGCATACCGCCTAACCATCTCTCATTTACATAGAACTGTCCGCAACGCTCAGCCTCTGTCTTGATAGCGTCCTGAGCCTGTTTCTTAGTACCAACGAAAAGGATATTTCCGCCGTTAGCTACGATATCAGCGATTGCATTATAAGCATCGTCAACCATTCCTACAGACTGCTGTAAGTCGATGATATAGATACCATTTCTCTCTGTGTAGATGTATGGAGCCATTTTAGGGTTCCATCTTCTTGTCTGATGTCCGAAATGAACACCTGCCTCTAAAAGCTGTTTCATTGAAATAACGCTCATGTCTTTTTCTCCTTTTGGTTAAATTCTTCCGCATGGATCCTTTTCCTCTCGGACCCAGCCTCACACCGCAGGGCACCATCCTGGGAATCTCCATGCGTGTTTGATGGTTTACAACTTTTGCATTATAACATGACAAAACCCTCCGTGTAAAGAGGGTTTTTGCAAATTTTTCCGCTAATTTTTCCGCTATTTTACAATGAAAGTCCCAGACGGCAGCCATGAATGAGCCAGGCTTGCATGAGCGAATTCATGGATATCGGGCGGGCTATACCGTATGAGTAAGTAGGGCGATAGCCCGAATTACAAATACAGTCAACAGCTGCAAAGCAGCTGACTTTCATATTCAACAATATTTGCGTAAGCAGACATACCCTTTTAGGAGTTTTCGCATTTCAGCGCCGCCAGTTCATCAGGTGTCAGTTCCCTGACCTGTCCTTTCGGCAGGTCATCCGGCAAAGTCAGCGACCCCATAGAAATCCGTTTCAGATAAATTACTTTCTTTCCAACAGCTTCCATCATTCGCTTCACCTGATGAAAACGACCCTCGTGGATTGTCAGAAGAATTTCAGAACACCAGATGCTGCCCTCCGGATCTGCCTTATGTCCTGCAGCATTTGAATTGGCTATCACTGCTCCTGATTCACCTTCGACCTTTTTACGGTCATCATCCTCTTTCCATGTACTGAGAATCTCCAGCTTCCCCGGCAAGGTCGGCTCCTCATCTCCAATATCCACACCTAGCCGGATCTTCTCTATATCCTCCGGCACCACTTTTCCTTCCGTCACCGCGAAATACGTCTTATCCACATGTTTCTTCGGGGAAAGCAGTCTGTGGGCAAGCTGTCCATCATCTGTAATAAGAAGCAAGCCTTCCGTATCCTTATCAAGACGTCCTACCGGAAAAAGATTCCGTCTGCCATCCTTTGGCACCAGATCCAGAACTGTCTTTTCCCTGGTATCTTCTGTGGCACTTACATATCCGGCAGGCTTGTGCAAAAGATAGTACACAAACTCTGCCCTTGCTCCAATATGCTCTCCGTCAAATTCTACCACATCCGTCTCCGGATCTATTTTCAGTTCCGGCTTTTTCGCCTTCTCACCATTTACCTGAACCATTCCCTTCTGGATCAGCTTCTTCACTTCCGTTCTCGTACCAGCTCCTGAATCCGCCAGAAATCTGTCCAGTCTCACTGCTTTTCCCATTCTTTATAGTAGCTCTCCTTCTTTATTCCTTTTCAAAAACCTCAAAGGATAATGCCCGCTGTGAATCCTCTTTCATAAATTCCGGAACATCCTTCGCCATTATGGACCACGCTGCCTCTGATTCCACTCCGTCAATCACAACCTTCAGTCTGGCCCATTTATCAGCTTCCCTTTTTTCCCAGAATGGCACCATCTGGTAACATCTCAGAACCTTTTTCAGTTCTTCCAGCTGTTCCGGCTGATCGTAAACCACAGGAGAAGAATATTCATTGTGCTCCTCATTCATATAATATTCCACTTCCACAGCGCTCAGCTTCACATCCTCCATAGAGACAGGATACCCTGTTTCCTTCAAAATTTCAACTGTCCTTTTGAACTGCGGGAATACATAAAAGCATGCGGAAAAATAATAGTCTCCGGTTCTGCCAGGCACCATGGCATCAACTGATTCTGCAGATGGTACTCCGGAATACTCAATGTTCAGGCTTGCACATGGCTCTCCGGTCAGCACTTCCGGATCCGCCTCCTCTACATCCTGACGAAATGCATCCACCAACAGCTGTCTCTTTGCCTTATTGTCCTGGAAAAGGGAAATAGATTCTCCTGTAATAAAATCACAGCGCACCTCATCCACATATTTATCATCCAGCTTTAAAATGGAATAGCGCTCAGACTTTAAGGTTCCCTCCGCATATCCCTCTTTATACAAGTTCTTCTGATTCTCTGTGCTGACCATATAAGAGCGATAAACAGTTTTTCCGGATTTCAGGTCATAACGCATCTGAAGTCTTGATGTATCGTTAGAAGAATCCCATATATCGCCGTTCCACAGCGCTCTGTTGTCACTATCTTCTGAAAGGGATCGGCATATAACCTTGTTTTCCTTCACAATCTGCTCCACACATGCATAAATATCAGGACTAATGCCCAGATTATTGCCCAGAAGATCTCCATTCCTATAATATCCGGAATCCTGTGTGGAAATCTTGCCATCTTCATTTATTTCAACGCTATAAGTATTCTCCCATCCACCGCCATCCGTAAATTCAGCTGCAATATTTTCGATTTTATCATAAGAAGGGATATAGTTGTCGTATCCAGTCAGGTCAAATAAGAACATACAGGCCACAAATGCTACACAGGCCCCGCTTACCACAAACTGTATTTTATTGGAGAAAAATTTTCGGAAATCCCTGTAATAAATAATTCCCATTATCCCTCCTGAAAGAAGGGTTCCAAAAATCAATCCGAAAATCCACCATACAATTCTGGAATTGTCACTTGGAAGCATATAGAAAATAAGTCCGATTCCAAGTCCTCCGGGAACCACAATCATAAATCTTATGATTGTGCCAACCCATGGAAAAACAAAGGCCATACCGGTTCTTTCGGATTTTCTGTTTACAAATGCATAATATCCAAGAACGCCAAAAGCGATTGTCACCAGAAGCACAATTCCCAGAATGCCACCATAATTTCCTTCTGCATATTTTCCCACAAAGGTGTAGGCAAGGATGACTGGTGACGCCATTTCTCTCAAGCCTTTTATATAGCCATAGACACCTACACTGCTGGTATAATAAAAGGCATATTCGTAAAACTGCAGAGTAACAGAAAGCACCGGTCCATAAGCAGCCACTGCAATAAGCAGAAGAGCTCCCATAAGCAGATGGCCGGTAATGCAGATTACAAACACAACCGAAAAATACAAAAGCAGATATAAAAGCAAATGAAATACCATCATCAAAAATGCCAGTTTCATAAGATGAAGGCTGAAAAATCCCCTCATTGCCCCGATGCAGACGGAGAAAAATTCCATTGCCAGATATGGAAGCAAATAATACAAAAGGGACTGCAAAGTCTTATGCCAGAACATTCTGCTTCGTTTCACCGGAAGACTGTGATAGAAATCAATTTTCCGCGGTGAATAAAGATACCAGAACTGGCTGATTCCGTTAAACAATGCTGCAACTGCTGCAACTGCAAGTCCGGTGAGCATAAATCCATCCTGCCACAGATTTGCATAAAGTGCATTGATCTCACTGGTGGTGTATCCCATTCCAAACCAGTTTCCCAGCATGATCAGCTCTGCCACCGGAAATGCCAGAAGAAATCCGATGGTCACAAAAGCCGGAATCCACATCATGCCTTTTGATGACACCTTCATATATCTGCTAGAATAAATTTTTGATTTCATAGCCTGCCACCTCCGTTTCACTGATAAAAATTTCCTCCAGGGTCAGAGGAAGCACCTCCATAAAGAGAGGATTTTTGGCCTGGATCTTCTCTATGATCTCACTTCTGGTTCCCCGGGCTGTTATCATAAGAAGAGACCCCTGATGCTGCACCTTCAAAACCTGAAGTTCCTTTTCCAGTTCTTTTTCCTGCTGTCTTCCGCTAAGCACACACTGTATCTTGTGAATGTGAAATTTCATGTCTTCCAGATCTTTGGAAAGAAGAATCCCCCCTTTATGCAAAAGCCCGACATGGTCGCAGATATCTTCCAGTTCGCGCAGATTGTGAGACGCGATCACAGGAGTAAATTCCCGGTTCATAATCTCCGACGCAAACAGGCTCTTTACTGCCTGACGCATTACCGGATCAAGTCCATCAAAGGTCTCATCGCAAAACAGATATTTCGTTGCCGCGCACACACCGATGATTACCAGAACCTGTTTTTTCATACCTTTGGAAAAAGTTGCAATTCTGCGATTTTCTTCCAGATGGAATTGTTCCATCAGTTCATGAAAAAACCTGGTTCGAAACTGAGGATAGAAGTTCCGGTAAAAGCGCACCAGATCCATTGCTGTATAATTTGCCGGAAAATAACTGTCATCTGAGATATAGAAAAACAGTTTCTTTGCTTCTTCATTTTCATACACTGGCATACCGTCAATCTGGATTTCCCCTTCATCTGGCCTTATAATTCCAGCCATCATCCGAAGCAGGGTGCTTTTCCCGGCGCCGTTACTGCCCACAAGACCAAACACTTCCCGCACTCCAACATCCAGAGTTGCTTTATTGACCGCTTTGACAGTGCCAAACGCCTTACTGCATTCTTTGACTTCTATCATGGCTTCTCCTCCTTGTAACACTCCCCGATAATATAGATCAGCTCTTCCTCATTCATTCCCATAGCCTTTCCCTTCTGAATCATGGCTTTTAGTTCTTTTGTATAGGAAGCTTTGCTAAGCTTACGCACTTCTTCACTGTCTGCGATAAAATTTCCTGTTCCTTTAACCGGGTAGATCAGTCCCTCCTGTTCCAGCTGCATGTAGGCTCGCTGGATGGTGTTGGGGTTGATCGATAATTCCATGGCCAGCTGCCGCACAGAGGGCATTCTGGAGCCTGGCTCCAGTACTCCCTTCAGGATCAGGTTCCGGAATTTCTCCTCCACCTGCTCGTACAGTGGCCTTCTGTCCTGATAATCTAAAACGATCATAGACAGGCCTCCTCCTTTCTAAGTGTATTAATACGTTTAATACACTTAAGATAGCATATGTGTACTTTAAATTCAAGACGGGAAATTCTTAAATGTTTATAAAGTGGAATGCGCCAACAAAAAACCTTCTCACAATCTCCCCTGTTTTTCCAGGATTTTGTAAGAAGGTCTTCTATTTTTCTTAATATATTTCTGATTATGCTTTATATCAGCCTCGTACATCCTCGTTTCTGATAATTCTTATAGCATCTCCAGATACCATAAGTTCCTGCAAAAACAAGAAACAGATTCAGTGCAATTACGGATGTGGCTCCTGTATGATCCAGCATGTACAGCATCACATCACTGACCAGCAGGCTCCAGATATTTGCCCCCATATGAAGAAATACACTGGCAAACAGATTTCCTCTCCATTCCAGGATCAATGCGAAAAGCAATCCCATAATAGTTGCATACACTCCCTGGAGCAGATTCATATGGTAAATTCCAAATGTCAGTCCTGAAAACAGTGCAGCTGTGATCACGCGCATATTATCTCTCATACGAAGAAATACCAGCCAGCGGAAAATAACCTCTTCTGCAAAAGGTGCTGCAATCCCCATCCAGAAAATCAGACTCCAGATACTTTTCCCCTCGGAAATCAAGGACTGAGTTTCCTGATAAGCTTCCGGATTCAAATATTGCTGAAAAAGCCCTACCAGAATGTTTCCATATTGACCAAGAAATGCGCCAATTATAAGAAACCCCAGAATTTCAGGAACAGGAAGGTGACGATCAGCTGCAGGATATAATATCCCGGTTTCTTTTCTTCTTGAAAAATCGCCCCGATACAACAATATGCAGGGAACTGCAGCCAAAATCCCTGTCAGACCAGTCAGCATAAGCACATGCTGGTAATATGCACTCATATCTGCGCCAGTCCGCTGCACCAGAAAATACAGTCCCAGATAGGAGACAAGCTGGGAAAGCACAAAATGGATTCCCACCGGATACAGACACTTCCATGCCAAAACCGGCATTTTCTGTTTTCTTCTGGGGCTCAGGCGAAAAAATCCAGTATTTCCTCTGCCGAATTCACAATTTTAAAAGGATGGGCATTTTTCAGTTCTTCTTCGGTTCCGTACCCATAGGAAACTGCAATGCATTCCAATCCGGCGCGTCTTGCCCCAAATACATCATGCTCTTTATCCCCCACCATGATCACCTGGTCACGGTGTTCAGAAAATCCCAGCCGCTTCAGAGTTTCCTCGATCACCTCTGTCTTATTGGTTCGTCTACCCTCAGGCTCACTTCCAACCATCTCGTCAAAATAAGAATCAATATGGAAATATTCCGCAACAATCTTCACAAAATTCTCTGGTTTGGAAGATGCAATGGCAAGTTTGTATCCTCTTTGTTTCAGTCCGGATAACATTTCCGGAATGCCAGGATACAGTTCATTCTCATAAATCCCCACTGGTGCATATCGTTCTCTGTAAATCCCAACTGCCTTTCTTGCCGTTTCTTCGTCAATTCCCGCATATTCCTGAAACTGCTCCAAAAGGGGCGGTCCCACAAAAATGCGCAGCTTCTGAAGATCTGGTTCTGGTTTTCCCACCTTCTCCAGAGCATATTGTACGGATTTGGTGATTCCCTCCCCGGAATCGGTGAGAGTTCCGTCCAGATCAAATAAAATAGCTTTGTACATCTGTGTTTTGCCTCCTGTACCGTCATGTAATTTTTGTCGTTGATTTTTCAGGTCTTTCGCTATATGAGTGTTAATTATAACATCATTTCTTTATAACGTCCAGATGGCAAAATCTTAGTTAATGGTTACCATTCACTCCGTGACCAGTAACAATTGATGCACACTTTCAAAACTCCCATATAGGCATATGCACAATTCTTCTCCCATCTATTACCGCAATCACCTTCACAGTATTTTCCTTCGCTGTAATCGGCTGGTCAAATATAAGGGTATCCCCCTTCTGGTGCCAGAAAATCTCATCACCATTTAAGTTCAAAGACAGAATTGTAACATCCTGCTCACCGGTAGTTCTTATAACTTGTATTTCAGGATATTCATTTACAGGGACTGTTTCTTCGTGTACAAAACGTATTGTGTCATTTTCATTATCATTTATGTTATTGTTTTTATTTATGTTTTTATTTATGTTTTCATTTTTTTCTCTATTTTCATCATTTCTGTTATAGAATCCAAGTCCATGAGATGTCTTTGCCATTCCTACTGCTGTAAAAACCGTGCCGGCCCCCGTGAGCTTCAAGTACTCACTGGTATTTTCTTTTTTGGAACTTTCCGTAATTTTTGCTTTGACCCTATTCTCTTTTTTCCGATAAGTATTCTTTGTTTCTCTGGCAGTAATCCTGCTTTCACTTATATTTTCATCTGCTGCGGTATCTTCTGACTTTTCTTCTTTGCTTTTTGAGCTATCCTTCTTTACACGGGGAGTGTTTTTTGTAGTATTGCTTTTAGACTCAGTTCCATTAGCACTGTTGTCTGCATTTATATTCGTTTTCTCATTCTCTGCGTTTTTGTTTGCCGGTGAGGCTGCCGTGACACTGTTTTCTTTCTTTATTTCTTTCCTATTTTCTTTTGGTCTTCTCTCAGAACCCGCAGCTTGAGGTTTTTCCCAGCCCTCCTTATCACCTGTGTTGTCACCGTTCTCTGTTTTCGACAAGCCAGCTCCTGCGTTGCTATTATTGCTATTATTGTTGTTACTGTTATTATTCCCGCTGTTGTTATCGTTACTGCTGCCGCTATTATGACTGTTATTATTACCGTCATTTTCTATGTCATTACTGCTAATACCGCCATTCGCGCTGTCATTATTGCTGTTGTTATTACTCGCATTACCATTACTGCTCCCATTTTCTTTCTGCTCTGGCTCCGTAGTTTCCTGATTTCCTTCAGCCTCCTCCCAATTATCAAATATACCTTCATCAGCACCAATATCGATATCAAATCCTCCAAATTCCCCACCATAAGTGTAAAGTATACCAACTTTGGTAATAAGTAAAATCACTGTCACCATCAGATAAATTCCAGGTTTCCGAAAGTTATTCCAGATGCTGTGCGAATATATACCTTTTCGATTTGAATTTTTCGCAATTTTTCTCCTTATGCTTCTCCATCTTTTCATTTTCCCTCACCTGTTTCACTTTCCATCTGTTTTTCCCAGATTTCAACGCTCTTACAATCCGTCCCATCTGCCTTACTGCTTCTGTATAAAACATAAAGTCTCCTGCTGGAATTCTTCTGACCTCTTCGCAAAAGGAACAGTCCATATTTCCCATACCCTTCTGCAAATTCCGGCGCATACAAAAGCAGCTGCTCATAATACACGGCGGCCCGTTCCCACTCTTTCTGAAGTTCCGCATTTACCGCCAATAATAAAAGCAATTTTCTCTGCTCTTCATCTTTCGTATATTCTTTTTGCAGTTTTTGCAAAGCACTTTCTGCATGCTCGCATTTTTTAAGAAGAAATTTATCTACTTCTTTGTCTGTACTTTTTTTATCCGCTTCTGCTGCAAATTTCTTTGACAACGAAGAGGACTCATTTTCCTCTATCTCGTAATATCCTTTCGTTACTTCTGCCAATGCACTTTCGAAAGCTGCCTGCTGCTCTGATCCTGCAAGAAATACACCTACAGCCAGCAAAATCCCCGTAGTTCCAATCACCACCGCTGCATTTTTTCTGGCAAGCCCTTTTCTTTTTCCTATACCAGAAAGCATTTTTCTTGCCTGTGCCGCATTTTCAAATCGTCTTTTCCCCTGAGGCCGGGTACATTTATAGAGAAACAAAGCAAACCCAGGAACTTTCCACAAAACAGATAACCAGTTTTTTCCTGCCAGCGCCTGTAATGTTTTTCCCAAAGCATAAAGATCACTGGAGCTGTTTACTTTTCCCTCATATTGTTCTGGAGCTGCAAAGCCTTCTGTTCCCATACAGATCCGCTGATTTTCTCCAAATCCAAACACCGCGCTCCCAAAATCCACCAGATACAATTTGCCCGAATCTGAAAGCATAAGATTATCCGGTTTCAAGTCCCCATAATATACCGGCGGCTTTTGCCCATGAAGATATTCCAGAACTGCAAGCACAGTGTCTCCGTGGGAAAGAAGCTCATCCACTGCAAAAACATGTCCCTCCTTTAACATCTGTCCAAGGGACTTTCCACGAATATATTCCATGATCAGATAACAATGATCCCCATTTTCCACATAATCTACCATCCGTGGAATGGATGGATGTTCCAGAAGCCGCAGCAGTCTGGCTTCACGCTTTTTCTCAAGGGGAAGTTCTTTTACTGCCCAGTAATTTCCAAGCTCCATATCCCTGGCAAGGTACAAATGCCCCTCCCCACCTGCGCCTACCTGCTCCAGGAT
>PPYF01603921.1_pt1 | contig 10919 bp, 13 predicted proteins | sample 1559871 | NCBI WGS metagenome assembly PPYF01 (sample SAMN08240021, study PRJNA423297) | Human gut metagenome, whole genome shotgun sequencing project.
TCAACGTGTCCTATTGTTCCTATATTAACGTGTGGTTTATTTCTTTCAAATTTAGCTTTAGCCATTTTGAAATACCTCCTTGATTAATATTTTTAATTTATTACGCTTATAATAAGCTTATGGTAAGTATTTTACTATTAATCATTTCTGTTTTCAAGATGTTTTTCCAATTTTCTCTTCACTCTTTGAAGAGCATTATCTATTGATTTTACATCTCTTTTAAGCTTGTCCGCTATGTATTGATATGACTTACCATTTAAGTAGTATTCCACAACTTGTAATTCTAAATCACTTAACAATTCATTCATTTTTGATTCTATGTGTTTTAGTTCTTCTTTGCTTATTATAAGTTCTTCTGGATCTGTAACTATACTAGTTGCAATTATATCCAAAAGTGTTCTTTCTGATTCCTCATCATACACAGGTTTATTTAAAGATATATATGAATTAAGAGGTATATGTTTTTGTCGTGTTGCCGTTTTTATTGCTGTTATTATTTGTCTTGTTATACAAATATCAGCAAATCCTTTAAAAGAATTTGTTTTACTTGCATCAAAGTCTCTAACCGCTTTATATAGTCCTATCATTCCCTCTTGAATTATATCCTCTTTATCTGCACCTATTAAAAAATATGACTTTGCTTTTGCTTTCACAAAATTTTTATATTTTTTTATAATATATTCTAATGCTATTTTATCCCCTTTACTTGCTTTTAATACTATGTCATATTCATCTTGTTGACTGTTATCTATCGATTCATAGAATTCATCATTAGCTACTAACATGTTTATCTCCCCCATCAAACATTTTCATAGCTTTATTATAATCTAACAAATTTAGTGTTTTCAACGGTTTCTACGAATGTTCTCAAGTTTCGACAATGTTTCCTTATCTAACCTATCTTCCAACCAATTTCGTTGAATTTTTTTATGAGTTATATTTTTTCTTTTTTCTATTTTCTCTTTACAACTTTTTATATTATAGGCATCAAAAACTATTATACCTAATCTTCCTGTAAATTCAGCATATTCGATTATAGCATCTATCAATTTTTCCCTGGCATGCTCTAAATCTGATATAGCTATCTCCTTTAGTTCATCCCAGGCATTTATAATATTATAACCATCTACTATTAAATAGTCTTTTTTATTTCTTCTCATCAATTTACTTATTACCTGATCTTTGTTTAAATATCTCGTATAGTAGAATTCCTGCTGCTACTGAAGCATTTAATGATGTTACATTTCCTATCATAGGCATCTTAACAGTAAAGTCACAATTTTGTTTAACTAATCTAGATATACCAAAACCTTCACTACCTATAACTAATCCAAGTGCACCTGTAAGATTTTGTTCATAGAATGTCTGTCCATCCATATCAGCTGCAGCTATCCATAAACCTTCATCTTTTAATTTTTTTATAGTATTAACTATATTAGTAACCTTACAAACAGGTACATATTCAACTGCACCTGCAGAAGCTTTAGCTACTACTGGTGTTATATGTACTGACCTTCTTTTAGGTATTATAACTCCATGAGCACCAACTGCATCAGCTGTTCTTATTATAGATCCAAGATTGTGAGGATCTGTTATCTCGTCTAGTATTATGAAAAATGGATCTTCATTTTTAGCTTTAACACTTTCTATTAATTCGTCCAACTCCCAGTATTTATACTCACTTACTTGAGCTATAACACCTTGATGAGAGTGGCTAGTACTCACTTCATCTAATTTGTGTTTATCTACATATTGTATTACTATATTTTTTTCTTTAGCCATGCCTATTATTTTTTTGATAGAACCTTCTTTAGCCGAATTTGCTATCATTATTTTATCTATTTCTCTATCATTTTTTATTGCTTCTATTACAGGATTTCTTCCTTCTATTGTTGCCAAACTTTCCACCGCCTATAAATTTTTAAATTTTTCTCTTATTTCAACTATTTTACCACAAGTCATGTTACCTTCTGGACATGGTCCTTGAACACAGTTTGGTCCCATATTTCTAAATAATATCGGAGCTACTTGTTTTAATTGTCTTAACATTTCTATAGCTAACTCCCTTATTTCCCATTGTGCTCTTTCGCAACATCTGTGGTTTAAGAAATTATATAAACTTCTTACGTTCATAGTAAATACCATTTTTGTTTCGCAAGCATTAGGAAAAACATATCTAGCATCTTCTATAGCTTGCTTTTCTGCACTTCTTTTTGCTTCTTTCTCATTTTTTCCATTTTGTATTAATTTATTATAGTGTTTTTCAAATAATATTTCCACAAGCTTATCATAAGCTTCTTGATCTTTCTTCATTGTTTCTATGAATAGCTCTCTTGCCTCATCTATTTCATTTATATGGTGAGGAATTATGTATTCAAATTGATTTAACTTAACATATCTTTGACTTTGTTGTGAGTAACTAGCTATACGATGTCTCACTATTTGGTGAGAACAAGCCCTAGATATTCCCTCTACTGCAAATGTAAATGACACATGTTCCAGAGGAGATTCATGACCTATACTTATCAGCATATTTAAAAACTTATCTATGCTCTCTGGTGTTAAATTTTCTTCTATTTGGTCAACGCCAACTGCTGAATAACATAATTTGGCAGCCATTGATATAACTTTCTCTGGCTCTGGTGTATGAGATAATATTTTTACCTTCATTCCTAGTTCCTCCCTTAACTTATTTTATAAATATTATACATTAAAATCCTATTATAGTAGCTTGAGCCTTAGCATTTACATATTTTACTGCTGACTTGTGAAGATCGTTAACTTTTTTATTTATATTCTTAGTTATTAGGTACTCCCTTATATGCGATTCAAAAACCGTATCACCTAAATATGCTAATACTAATGGAGACATAGTTATTAATTCTGTTCTATTCATAATTATACTCTCTTCCACTTTGTTCCTTGTCTAGTATCTTCTAATACTATACCTTTATCTAATAATTCTTGTCTTATCTCATCTGCTAATTTAAAATCTTTATTTTTCTTAGCATCTGCTCTTTTTTGTATTAGCTCTTCTATATCTTTATCTAAAATATCATCGTTTTTCTTATTTACTATATTTAAAACTCCAGTTAATTCATTGAATTTATCTAAGCACATCTTTGCAAATTCTAATGAAGATGTTTCATTTACATTTGTATTTATAAACTTTGATAATTCAAAAATAGCACTTACTGCATCTGCTGTATTTAAATCATCTTCCATAGCATTTATAAACTTATCCTTATAAGATTCTAATTCATTTATTAGTTCTTTTTCTTCATCTTTTATAGCAGATTCTGATAGGTTGCTTATTGTAAATTCTAATTTTTCCTTTGCATTATAAAGTCTTTCAAGTCCTGCCTTTGCTTGATTAAGCATTTCATCACTGAAATTAACAGGATTTCTATAATGAGCTGATAACATAAAGAATCTTACTATTTCTAAGTCATATTTCTTAGATATATCTCTTACTGTAAAGAAGTTACCTTTTGATTTACTCATTTTTTCATTATTTATATTTATATATCCATTATGAACCCAATAATTAGAGAATGTTTTTCCACTTCTAGCTTCACTTTGAGCTATTTCATTCTCATGGTGAGGGAATGCTAGGTCTTGACCTCCAGCATGTATATCTATAGTTTCACCTAAATATCTATTAGACATAACAGAACATTCTATATGCCATCCTGGTCTACCTTCTCCCCAAGGGCTATTCCATCCTGGTTCACCTTCTTTTTTAGACTTCCATAAAACAAAGTCCATTGGATGTCTTTTTTGACTATTTACTTCTATTCTTGCTCCAGCTTCTAGCTCATCTTGATTTTGTTTAGAAAGTTTCCCATATCCTTCAAACTTCTTAGTATCAAAGTAAACATCTCCATTTACTTCATAAGCATATCCTTTGTCCTCTAAATCTTTAACAAAGTCTATTATTTGTTGTATATTATCTGTAACTCTAGGATGAACATCTGCTCTTTGTATTCCAAGACCGTCTGCATCTACAAAGTACTCATTTATGTATTTATTAGCTACATCTTCAGGGCTTATTCCTTCTTCATGTCCTCTTTTTATTATTTTATCATCTACATCTGTAAAGTTTTGAACAAATGTTACATCGTATCCTTTGTATTGTAAATATCTTCTTAATGTATCAAACATTATAAAAGGTCTAGCATTCCCTATATGTATATAGTTATATACTGTCGGTCCACATACATACATTTTTACTTTTCCTTCTTCTAATGGTATAAACTCTTCTTTTGTTCTAGTTAATGTATTATATAATTTCATACTTATCACCTCGCTATATTGTTATATCTTGCCATTATTATTTATATACTATATTATAATTTAAAATTTATTTAATTAATAGTATTACTATTATATCCTTAGTATAAAAAATTATCTTTATTTAAATATTATTTCCTACTCTTCTAAAAAAGACTTTTTATTTATGCTACACTTTTCAAAAGTTTCTTCACTTATTAGGTCTTCATTCTTTAATTGTTGTAATATATTTAAATAATCAGTGCATAATTTCTTTAACTCCTCTTTTACTTCCTCAACTACCATTGTTTTATCCTCCCTGAAACTATACTACCTAAAGTTATACTCAATCTACACACCTTAATATATTACTTTTATTTAGAACAAACTCCTTTACAAGTATACCCAAATCTTTTCATCAAATAACTACATAAATAAAATATACTTATCTCACTTATATCGACAACTATATATCCTAACTAATTCTTTAAATTAATATATTAATCAATTTTTAGATATATTGATATTACTCTAATTTATTAATTAGCAGATAAATTTAAAATACTCTAATATACTTATATATAAAAAAGTCCACTTAAAATTAGTGGACTTTTTATATACTATAAAACATTATTTTTTACATATTTTATTCTATTTAAGCAAGTTTCTTTTCCTAGAACTTCCATAGTTTTTGGAAGATCTGGTCCATGCATTTGACCTGTTAATATTATTCTTGATCCCATGAATAAGTTTTTACCCTTTATTCCATGTTCTTTTTGTATTTCTTTAAACATTGCTTTTACAAATGCTTCATCTACTACTTCAGCAGCTTCTACTTTTGCTTCTAATGCATCTATTAAAGTTGGTATATGCTCTAAGTTTAAGAATTCTCTACATTCTTCAGTTTCTAACTCAACAGTGTCTCCAAAGAATATATTAGCATGTTCAGTTATTTCTTTTACATATTGTAATTTTTCTTTAAGAACTGATACCATACCTTTTATAAATTCATATTTAGTTTCGGCTTCTTCTTCTGTTATAAATCCAGCTTCAACTAAGAATGGTATAGCTAAATCTGTTAAGTAGCTGTCATCTGCATCTTTTACATAATGTTGGTTAACCCAGTTTAATTTTTCTGTATCAAATACTCCACCACTCTTAGATACTCTATCTATAGAAAATGCATTTTCTAATTCTTCCATTGAGAATATTTCTTGGTTGTCTTCTGGAGACCATCCAACTAATGCAACATAGTTTACTAAACCTTCTGGTAAGTATCCTTTTTTCTTGAAATCTTCAACTGCAACATCACCATGTCTCTTACTTAACTTTTTCTTTTCTTTGTTAAGTATGTTTGGTAAGTGTACAAATGTTGTTGGCTCCCATCCAAATGCTTCATATAAGTAAACATGCTTTGGTGTTGAAGAAAGCCATTCTTCTCCTCTTATAACGTGAGTTATTTCCATTAAGTGGTCATCAACAACTACAGCGAAATGATATGTTGGGAATCCATCAGTTTTTATTAATACTTGATCATCTAAGTCATTAGTATTAAATTCTGTTTCTCCTCTAACTAAGTCATTGAACTTTATAACGTGGTTTTCTGGTAATCTTAATCTTATAACGTATGGTTCTCCTGCAGCTATTTTAGCTTGTACTTCTTCTTCTGTAAGATCTCTACAGTGACCATCATATCTTGGAGTTTCACCAGCTTCTTTTTGCTTTTCTCTTACTTCATCTAATCTTTCTTTTGTACAGAAGCAATAGTAAGCTTTTCCATTATCTAATAATTCTTGTATATATTTTTTGTATATATCTAATCTTTCAGATTGTATGTAAGGACCGTTCTCACCTTTTTGAACTATATTACCATTTTCATCTAACATAACACCTTCAGTGTGGTTAACACCAGCCCATCTCATAGCTTGAAGCATGTTTTCTATTGCACCTTCAACTAATCTTGTTTGGTCTGTATCTTCTACTCTTAATAAATACTCTCCACCCATTCTCTTTGCAAATAAGTAGTTATATAAAGCAGTTCTTAAACTACCTATATGTACAAATCCAGTTGGACTCGGAGCAAAATATATACTATTTAGTTATTTTGTAATTATCCTAACTTTATGTTATTTTTTACAAATTCAGCTTCAACTCTTGATTTTATCTCATCTAAAGATATTACTTCTTTTTCTTCAGACTTTCTTAATTTGAATTCTACTTTTCCGTCTACTATATCTTTACCAACAGTTATTCTCATTGGTATACCTATAAGTTCACTATCTTTAAACTTAACTCCAGCTCTTTCATCTCTGTCGTCTAATAATACTTCTACACCCATAGCTTGTAATTCATTGTATATCTTTTCAGCAGCTTCCATATGTTCTTCTTTCTTTATGTTAACAGGTACAACTACAACATGGTATGGAGCTATTGCTAAAGGCCATGTTATACCATTTTCATCATGATGTTGCTCTATTATAGCTGCAGCAGTTCTTTCTACACCTATTCCGTAACATCCCATTACTACTGGCTTAGACTTACCATCTTTATCTATGAAGTTACATCCCATAGCTTCAGAGTATTTAGTTCCTAACTTGAATATATGTCCAACTTCTACCCCTCTAGCTATTTCAAAGTGACTTCCACACTTAGTACACTTATCTTGCTCAGTTACATTTCTGAAGTCTCCTACTGTTCCTTCAAAGTCTCTTCCATAGTTAGCATTTTCTATATGGTACTCAGTTTTGTTAGCTCCTATTATTAAGTTTCTAGCATTAGCTACTTCGTTATCTATTAATACATAGTCAGCTTTTATTCCTATTGGTCCTGCAAATCCTATTTCTGCATTAGTTACAGCTTTTACTACTTCTTCAAGATCTAGTTCTCATTACTCCGAATCTAGGTCTTCTTTCATCTCTATACTTAACTTGTATTTGATATAAGTTTAATGGTAATTGCTTATAAGAAGTTATTTCTTGCTTTATTAAATCTGTAAATACTTCTTCGTGAGTTGGTCCAAGACAGAAATCTCTATCATTTCTATCCTTTAATCTCATCATTTCTGCTCCCATTACATCCCATCTACCAGACTCTTTCCAAAGTTCTGCTGGTATAAGAGCTGAACAAAGTATTTCTTGACATCCTTTTTTATTTAATTCTTCTCTTATTATTTCTTGGATTTTATTGAAAACTCTTATACCCATAGGTAATTGGTTATACACTCCTGATGCCATTTTTCTTATCATACCAGCTCTTAACATTAATTGATGACTTGTTATTTCTGCATCAGCTGGAACTTCTCTTAATGTTGGCATAAACATTTTTGACATTTTCATATTACATTTCCTCCTGTATTTATTTATATTTTTTATTTTTAATAGTAAAAATTTTCCACAAAAAAACCTTCCGACTCTATACTTATGTATAGAGACGAAAGGTTGAATTTCCGCGGTACCACTCTAATTAGCCAAAAGGCTCTCTTTATGGGATATAACGGTCCCTACCGTAAAAACTTTTTACCGTTTTTAAGCTAAAAGACTGGTTCAAAGACTTCTTCTTAGAAACTTTCACCACCGTTTCCTCTCTGTAAAGATTTCATCTTTTACTATTTCTTAATCATTGCTTTAATTTATTATTTATGTATAGTATATACAATATATATTGTAATATTACTATTTAATCTTTATCTTATTTACTAATATTATATTATTTAATATTACTTGTCAACTTTAACTAATAAACAAATACTTTGAGCTGCTATTCCTTCTTTCGCTCCAGTAAATCCAAGCCCTTCTTCTGTTGTTGCTTTTACATTTATATTCTCTATCGAAGTATTTAATGCTTTAGCAATATTTGCTCTCATATTTTGTATATGAGGAGCCATTTTAGGACTTTGAGCTATTATAGTACAATCTATATTACCTATACCATATCCTTTTTCATTGATTAAATTATATACAAACTCTAATAATTTCATACTATCTGCACCTTTATACTTCTCGTCTGTATCAGGGAAATGCTTACCTATATCATCTAAAGCTAATGCACCTAATATAGAATCCATTACAGCATGTATCAATACATCTGCATCAGAATGACCTAATAATCCTTTTTCATGTGGAACATTTACTCCACCTATTATTAACTTTCTTCCTTCTACTAATTTATGTACATCATAACCTAATCCTACTCTCATGTTTGTCCTCCTACTAATCTTGAACTCTTAATATTTGACTTCCAACATTTAAATCTTCTTGCGTTGTTATTTTTATGTTATTGTATGATCCTTCTAGCATTTTAACCTTATATCCGATTCGCTCTACTAGCATTGCATCATCAGTTCCATAAAATTTATTTTTAAATGCATCTTTATAAGCATCTATAAGTATATTATAATCAAATGTTTGCGGAGTCTGAACTGCCCATAATACACTTCTATTTGGCGTATCTACTATATTTTTATCGTTATCTATAACCTTTATAGTATCTTTAACTGGTACTCCTACAACTATAGCCTTATGCTCTTTTGCTTCCTCAATACTTTTATCTATAATTTTATCAGATACAAAAGGTCTCGCCCCATCATGAATTAATACGACATCACATTTTTCATCTAATAACTTTAATCCATTATATACAGAGTCTTGTCTCTCTTTTCCACCATAAGCTATTTTTATATTTTTAAAATTATACTTATCTAGTATCTCTTTTTTAAAAAACTCAGATTCATCTTCTTTTACAACAACCACTATATCTTCTATGTTTGAATTATTATAAAATTTTTCAATTGTATAAGCTATAATTTCTTTTCCTTCAAGCTTTATAAATTGTTTATTAATTCCCATATTCATTCTACTGCCTGTTCCTGCAGCTACTATGACAACACCATTCATATTTGCACCTCTTATTAAATACTAAAGTCCTTATATTAAAGAAAGGTGCCTCAACATAAAGTAATTTATATTATGAGACACCCTCCTTAAAATTTATTAGTTTTTTGGTTTTCCAAATATCATTCTTCCTGCTGGAGTTTGTAGCACTGATGTAACTAATACTCTTATAGTTTCTCCCATATGCTTTTTACCTCCATCTACAACTATCATAGTTCCATCATCTAGATAAGCTATACCTTGACTATGTTCTTTCCCTTCTTTGACAACCTGAACAATCATTTCTTCTCCAGGTATTGCAACTGGTTTTATAGCATTGGCAAGTTCATTTATATTTAATACCTCAACACCTTGGAATTGAGCTACTTTATTTAAATTATAGTCATTAGTAACTACCTTACCGCCTAAAACCTGAGCTAATTTTAATAACTTACTATCAACTTCAGGAATATCATCAAACTTAGCTTCACTTATTTCAACCTCTATATCTAATTCCTTTTGAATTATATTTAATATATCAAGGCCTCGTCTTCCTCTAACCCTTTTTAAATCATCTGAGGAATCAGCTATATGTTGTAATTCATCAAGTACAAACTTAGGTATTATAAGTTTTCCCTCTATAAATCCTGTTTTACATATATCTGCTATTCTTCCATCAATTATGACACTAGTGTCTAATACCTTTGGTGGAATAGTCTTCCCTTCTTTTTTAGTACTTTTTTCTTTTATTGATGGTGATAGTCTAGATAATCTACTTATATTAAATAAATCATCCTTACTTTTTAAAGCTATTTTTATACCTAAATATCCCAAAAATCCATATGTAATAAATGTTAAAATTCCTCCTACTATAGGTATTGAATTTATTAAACCACCTAATAAATATGCTATAACGAACCCTATTATAAGACCTATAGAACCTAATAATATATCAGTTTGAGGATATTTTGATATTTCCTTATCCATAAGTTTAGCTATATATTTAAATCTATCTATAACCCAAGGTCCTATTATGTAGAATATAACTCCTATAATTAAACCTACTACTGCTGATATCAATATTGTACCCTTTTCTATTCCAAATAAAAGTACTGGAAATGTACTTGCTAATGATGAATATATGGTAAATCCTAAAACAAAACCAAATATACCTATCATTGCTCTTATTATTTTTTGTATCAAATTTTCACCCCCTGATTGTTTTGTTAATATTTACTTATTATAATCTATAATACCGCATATGTTCAAGAACAAAGTAGTAACGATTATTTATATATGCCTATCTAATAAAACTAACTGTTTCATTTTTATAAGTCCATTTTTAATATAAGTTGCTCTTATTTCACCTATTCCTTCAACATCATCTAATTCTTCTATTGATGCATTTAATATTTCCTGGAAATTATCAAAGTAATTTACTAAGTTTTCAATTATAGCTGATGGTAACCTATGTATCTTACTAAGTATTCTGTACCCTCTAGATTTTATAGTCATATCCATATTTTCTGAAAAACCACTATGACCTAATAATTTAGCCATATTAGTTAAATCCAGTAAGTCTTCAGATGAAAAACTTTTAATCTTTTTCTTAAATTCTGCCATATCTACATTCTTTTTACTATAATCTTTAAAAATAAGCTTTTGGTCCATTTTAGTTGTTCCCATTAACTCTTCTAACTGCATTTTTACTAGCGTTCCTTCTTGGCCAAGCTCAATTACATATTTCTCAATTATATTTGTTATTCTCATTACCATTTC
>PPYF01508576.1_pt1 | contig 10917 bp, 10 predicted proteins | sample 1559871 | NCBI WGS metagenome assembly PPYF01 (sample SAMN08240021, study PRJNA423297) | Human gut metagenome, whole genome shotgun sequencing project.
TCTGAGATTTGATGTTAGGCATTCGTTCCACCTCCTTGGCTACCTATAACAGCGCACCTTATGATACCATATTTGCCGTACCAGCGCAAGCCTTTTTGGAATTTTTGTTTAGAATTTTTTCATTTTCCCATACTTCTGGTACCGTTTGGGCGGGAAAAGCGCCCAAATACGGAAATTCAGACGGATGGGGGATGCAAAATGCGGGAAACTGACCTTGCCGATGAACTGTTCGGCCAGCCGGGCAAAACCGCCCTGCCCGCCGGGGTGCGCGTGGCAACGGCCCGTCAGGGCGGCGTGACGATCACCCGGGTAGAGATCGCGCGGGAGGGGCTGGCGCGGCCGCGGGGCCGGTATGTGACGCTGGAGGTCCCCAGCGTGAGCCTGCTGGACGAGCGGGACAGCGCCGTGATCGAAGCCGCAGCCGCAGAGCTGCGGCCCCTGCTGCCGCCCGAAGGCCCGGTGCTGGTGTTGGGGGTGGGCAACCGCCGGGTCACGGCGGATGCTCTGGGCCCCCGCACGGTGCAGAAGGTGTTCGTGACCATGGGGCCGCGCACCGTACCGGTGCAGGGCATCCGGCCGGTGGCGGCTGTGGCTCCGGGGGTATCGGCGGCCACAGGCCTGAGCTTACAGCAGCTGGCCGGGGCACTGGTGCGGGAGCTGCGGCCCGCCGCCCTGCTCTGTGTGGACAGCCTTTGCTCTGCTGAGCCGGAGCGGCTGGGCCGGACGCTCCAGTTTTCAGACACTGGGCTCCACCCGGCCCAGCCCGACCACTCCCGGCATCTGGATGCCGCCCGGCTGGGTGTGCCTGTCCTTGCGGCGGGCATCCCCACCCTGATGCAGGCCGAGGAGGGCCGGGATCTGGTCGTCACGCCCCGGGATCTGGACGGAGTCATCGCCCACGGCGCGGCCCTGCTGGGGGCTGCCATCAACCGAGCCCTGCAGCCAAAGCTGAGTGTGGCGCAGTTGTGCTGGCTGGTGGGGTAACCCTCTCGGTCTCGCCTTCGCTCGCCTGCTCCCCTGATAGGGGCCAGGTTTATGCTGCTGCCGGCCTGCTGCTCCTACTGGGAGAGGCAGCAATCCGTTCGCATTGATGGAGCGGTTCTCTCATATCTATTTTGCAGAAGGGGGTGAGGTTCCATGCGCAGGCGGGAAATGGCAGGGTGCGGGCATCCCCTGCCTTTTGCAGCGGCGGCAGGCCTTGCGCTGGGGCTGGCACTGTTTGCGCACCAGCTGCTTCTCACGCTGGCGGCGGTGGTCATCGGGCCGCTGCCAGCCGTGCAGACCGCCCTTTACCTGAGCCGGAAAGACCTCTCCGAGAATGCCGCACAGGCCGTAAGCGAACCCGCGCAGGAAACACAGGCAGAGCCTGCACAGGAGGCTCCCGCCCTGCCTGCCGGTGACATGGAAGCCTACCTTGTCCCGCTGGAAGGCGACGAGGCCCGCCCGGAGGGAGCCGGTGCCATCCTGGAAAAGAACTATCCGCAGGGCAGCGGGGAAAAATACATTCCCTGCGGCAGCGGCAGCATCAAGAACAACACCAGCGTCTCCAGCGCCGACATTGCCGCCGAGATCACCAACCCGCTCCCCTTTGCGGTGGAGTGGAACAGCCCCGACCCGCAGATCCTCATCATGCACACCCATGCCACTGAGGATTACCGGCTCTCGGCAGGGCTGTGGTACCGCCCGGGGGACGGTTCCCGCACCACCGACCGGGACCTCAACATGTGCGCCGTGGGCCGGGTGATGGCGGACACCCTCAACGCCGCCGGGCTCAATACCCTGCACGATGAGACCCTGAACGATTACCCCAGCTACACCGGAAGCTATGCCAACAGCCGCGCGGTGGTGCAGCAATACTTATCGCAGTATCCCAGCATCAAGATCGTGCTGGATGTCCACCGGGATGCCATCGAGACCGAGAACGGCTCCCGCATGGCCCCGGTGTGCACCGTCAACGGGCGGCAGGCGGCGCAGGTGATGATCATCTGCGGGTGCGACAACGGCACCACGGTCAGCCTGCCCAACTACCGGCTCAACCTCCGCTTTGCCGCCGCCTGGGAAACCGCCATGGAGGGCCTGTACCCCGGCTTCACCCGCCCGGTCCTGTTCAGCTATCGGTTCTACAATCAGGATCTGACCCCCGGCAGTCTGCTCATTGAGATCGGCGGGCACGGCAACAACCTGAACGAGGCCCTCTATGCCGGGCAGCTGGCAGCCAATGGGCTGGTACAGACAATCAAAAATGCCGCTGGCTGACCAGCGGCATTTTTGATTGCTTATTTGATTGCTTATTCGTATACGATGCAGCCCAGGATCTGCTTGCCCAGCCGAACGATCTTCTCGTTCTGCTCCCGCACGGCATCGGTGCGGGTGACCGTGCAGTCGGCAGCCAGCACAATGGCATCGGCAGCCACCACATGGGGCACGGTGGCAGCGGCCTTGAGGATGCTCTCGGCGGCGGTCACATTCTGGCCGCGCAGGGGCTCCGTGGCCTGCAGAGCAGCAGCCAGTGCTTCCAGCTGGTCCGCAGGCAGGTCGCCGGTGACCAGAATATTCTTCGCCTCCGGGGCGCGGCTGCGGATGGTCTGAGCCATCAGGCAGAGCATCTCAGCGTCCGCGCTGCCATCGGGGCGGCCCTCCATCTGATAGAGCTTTGCATCCAGCTTTCCGGCTTTCTTGGTGCGGTCGCTGGCCAGCGCGCCCAGCACGGGCAGGCCGGTGGAGCGGTTCAGCTCGCTGGCCGAGTAGACCATGCCGTCCAGCAGGAACTTGACCACGACCACGCCGCAGGCAAGGATGCCGCCCAGCAGGAAACCAATGAGCAGGTACTTTGCCACCGAGGAGGCAGCGCCGCCGCCCAGTGCGGGCTCCTCCGCACTCTCCCAAGTACTCTTAGCAGAAGCCAGATTGTCATCCAGCGCCTGACGGGCACTCTGCAATTCCACCAGCTGGCTCTGCAGATTCTGAACATCTTCATCGCTCGTCTGCTGCAACGCACGCAGTTCCGTGGAGACCCCCTGTGTCACGCTCTGATCAATCACGCGTACACTGTGGCTGCACACAGCAGCTGCCGCTTTATCATGGATCAGATCCAGACGACCCAGCAGCGCGTTCAGAATTTTCTCTGCGGTCTGCTGATCTGCAGCATACGCCTGCAAGGTCATCACGCCGTTATACTCACCACTGTCGTTCTGGGAAAGTTCTGCCGTGACCACGCCCTTCAGGTAGCGCACATCTACCCCTACGGCATCAGCGGCAGCATTCATGGAGTCACCGCTGACCAGCTGTTTCTGATATACAGCCAGCAACGCACCGGTCGGGTCAACATTCTGATACGCAGAACCCGGCTGGATTTTGTAGCCGCTGTCAATATAAAGGTCAGCCTGCGCCGTCCAGACATTATAAACGTCCAGATTTTTTAGCAGCGACTTTTCTGCATAGTCCTGTGCCTGTTTCAGTGCTTCCTGCACACTGGACTGCGCATCCTCGTTGCTCTTCGCTGTCAGCTCGTACTGCTGCACAGCAAACTCATAATCCTTCTCTTTCTGCTGATACTCAGCCAGAGCCTCTTCATAAGCAACCTGATCTTCTGCCGAAACAGCGCCGCCGCGCAGGATCTTTACCCCGGCAAGGCCGCCAGCGATCACAGCACAGACCACCGCGGTCAGCAGGATGGGCTTGAGCTTGTGCAGAAGGGTCACCATGAGCGCGACGAGGTCGATCTCTTCCTCATCCTGTGCGCCGGTGGGGTAAGTGATTTGGTTTTCGTTCATGCTCTACTCCTCAGGACAAAGCCAATCTTCATGTTTGTTCCGTTTTGTGCAATGCACATACTATAACAGAATAAATAATATCATTCTTTCCGGCAGAATTCAACCGTTTTTCCACAAAAAGCCGATTGACAAACCGGTGCTGCTGTGCTATTTTTAGAATTACTGAAAAGCAAGGATCGGGAAAAGTAACGCATTCCGGACGCTCCAGAGAGCGCGGCAGCAGCTGAGAGCCGCGTGCGGGCCAGTGCGCGAACGAACACCCGGGAGCTGCAAACTGAACACGGCATTCCGCCGCCAGTAGGTGCGCCGCAAAGCCCAGCGTTACCAGGGCAGCGCTTATTGGAGCGCGCGAGCGACCGGACACTTCCGGTAATTCAGGTGGCACCGCGGACATTACAAGACAGCTTGTTCGCCCTGAAAATTCAGGGCAAAGCTGTCTTTTTATTTTTATATCGGAGGAAAGAAAGATGGAACGTACTGAGATCGTCTCGCTGTACAAGAACACTCCCGCCGACGGCACAGTGGTCACCGTGTGCGGCTGGGCCAAGAACATCCGTGATTCCAAGAACATCGGCTTTATTGCCCTGTCGGACGGCGGCTGCTTCAAGACCCTGCAGGTCGTGCTGGAGGCAGGCAAGCTGGCAAACTACGAGGAGGTCATCCACACCGGCCTGTACAGCAGCCTGCGCATCGTGGGCCGCATCGTCCTGACCCCGCAGGCAAAGCAGCCCTTTGAGCTGAATGCCGACAGCGTGGAGATCCTGGGCGACTGCCCCGCAGACGAGTATCCCCTGCAGAAAAAGAAGATGAGCATGGAGTATCTGCGCACCATGCCCACCCTGCGCCCCCGCACCAACACCTTCAACGCCGCGTCACCACGCTGGACCTGCAGAACGTGCCCAAGAACGAGGACGGCACCGTGGATTACAGCCAGGACTTCTTTGAGAAGCCCGTCAACCTGACCGTTTCCGGCCAGCTGGAGGCCGAGGCCATGGCCATGGCCTTTGGCAAGGTGTACACCTTCGGCCCCACCTTCCGTGCGGAGAAGAGCTTTACCACCCGCCACGCCGCCGAGTTCTGGATGATCGAGCCTGAGATGGCCTTCTGCGACCTGAAGGGCTACATGGACACCGCCGAGGCCATGACCAAGTTCGTCATCCGCTACGTGCTGGACAACTGCCCCGATGAGATGGCCTTCTTCAACCAGTTCATCGACAAGGGCCTGATCGAGCGCCTGGAGCTGGTGGCAAACAGCGAGTTCGGCCGCATCACCTACACTGAGGCCATCGAGATCCTGAAGAAGAACAACAAGAAATTCCAGTTCCCCGTGGAGTGGGGCGTGGATATCCAGACCGAGCACGAGCGCTACCTGACCGAGGTCGTGTTCAAGAAGCCCGTCTTTGTCACCGATTACCCCAAGGAGATCAAGAGCTTCTACATGAAGATGAATGCGGACGGCAAGACCGTGGCCGCAGCTGATATGCTGGTGCCCGGCATCGGCGAGCTGATCGGCGGCAGCCAGCGCGAGGAGAACTACGACAAGCTGGTGGCCCGCATGGACGAGCTGGGCATGGACAAGACCAACTACGAGTGGTACCTGAACCTGCGCAAGTTCGGCGGCGTGGAGCACGCCGGTTACGGCCTGGGCTTCGAGCGGATGATCATGTACCTCACGGGCATCCAGAACATCCGTGACGTGCTGCCCTTCCCCCGCACCGCTTACGGTTTCTAAGGATTAAATTCAACCCTCTCAGTCAAAGCCTGTCGGCTTTGCCAGCTCCCCCGAAGGGGGAGCCTATTGCGGCTCTTGGATAAAGGCAGCATAGCCTCTCCCCTCGGGAGAGGTGGCATTGCGGAGCAATGACGGAGAGGGTTGTTTTCAACAAGGAGATAAATACAAGTGGAAAATATCGCTCCTGCCCTGTTGGACTGGTTCTACACCAACCGCCGCATCCTCCCCTTCCGGGAGGACCCCACGCCCTACCATGTCTGGCTGAGCGAGATCATGCTGCAGCAGACCCGGGTCTCGGCGGCGCTGCCCTACTACGAGCGCTTCCTTGCCGCCCTGCCGGATATCCCCGCGCTGGCCGGATGTGAGGAGGAAAAGCTGCACAAGCTGTGGGAGGGGCTGGGTTATTACAGCCGGGTGCGCAATTTGCAGAAGGCAGCGAAGATCGTCTGCGCTCAGTACGGCGGGCAGCTGCCTGCCGATTACAACGCCCTGCTGGCCCTGCCAGGCATCGGGGAGTACACGGCGGGGGCCATTGCATCCATCAGCTTCGGTCTCCCGGTTCCCGCCGTGGACGGCAACGTTCTGCGGGTGTTTGCCCGGCTCTACAACGACCCCCGGCTGGTCACCGACCCGCAGGTGAAGCGGGAGTTCACGGCACGGGTCATGGAGCACCAGCCGCCCGCAAAGGCCGGGGACTACAATCAGGCCCTGATGGAGCTGGGCGCGCTGGTCTGCCTGCCCAACGGTGCCCCCCTGTGTGAGCAGTGCCCGCTGGGCACGCTCTGCCGGGCCCGGGCCGCAGGCACCGCCCTCTCCCTGCCCCAGAAAACGCCCCCCAAGGCCCGGCGCATCACACCGGTCACGGTGGCGCTGGTGCTGAGCGAGGGCCGGGTGCTGCTCCAGCAGCGGCCCGCCAAGGGCCTGCTGGCCGGGCTGTGGCAGCCGGTGCTGTGGGAGGATACCGCCCTCACCGCCGCAGAGACCGCCGCCCGCCTTGCTGCCCTGGGGCTGGACTGCACAGGGGTACATTTCACGCCCCTGCCTGCGGCCAAGCACATTTTCACCCACATCGAATGGCACCAGAGCGGCTATTTTCTCACTGTGCCGGAGCAGCCCGCCCCCGCAGGCTGCGTCTGGGCCGGAAAGGAGCAGCTGGAGGCTGCGTACACCCTGCCCGGTGCCTTCAAGGTCTACAAAAAGCTGCTGTTGACCAAATTGCTGTGATTGCCCGGATTGATGAAATTTCTGCATTTCGGATTGTAATTTTTTGCTTTTCCGGGTATAATAGCCTTATCAAAATGAACTCCGGTTCCATGAACCACCGTTCCCCACCAGAAAAGGAGTGTGTCCTATGAAGAAATCCTGTCTGATCGCTGTTATTGCCACGCTGGCCGCTGTGGCCGGTGCGCTGGCCGCCGTGGCTGTCTATCTGCACCGCCGTGAGAAGGAGCTGGACGAGTACGAGCGTCTGCTGTTTGGCGAGGATAAGGCTGAGACCGTTGAGCCTGCCGCAGAGCAGCCCGCAGAAGACACTTCTGCCGAGGATGCCGCAGAATAAACCAAACACCGAAAAACGCACCCGGCTTGTCCCTGCAAGCTGTGGTGCGCTTTTTTATACGCCGCATTGATTTGAAATCAACCTCTCATTCCCCGCTCCGGCGCGGCCAGCTCCCCTGGCAGGGGAGCCAAGTGCAGGGATGCGGCTTTGTAACAGGAGTACATATCCATGAAACGATTTTTGTTGTGGGTCGTTGGTGTCATTCTGGGCGTTGCCGTGCTGCTGGGCGCGGTGATGACCGTGAGCTATTCCTTTACCGGCGAGGGGTCCCGCCCGGCGGCAGACACGCAGTTCGGCGGGCAGGCGCTGGAAGTGAATGGCTCCTGCTGGCAGGTGCCGCTGCTGGGCGGCGTGTTCGATAAGGTGTTCACCAGCCCGGAGACCCTGACTGTGCAGAAACTGGGCGTGCTGTATGACGCACACCCGGCCCTCGCCCTGCCCGATTGGGCCAGCTACACCACCCTGACCATTGAAACCGACATCGGCAGCATCGTGTTTGCGGGGTCGGTTTCCCAGTACGAGGACTTCCTCTTCCCCGCCAACGGGAATTACAAGGCGAAGCTGACGGTCTGGCGGCTGCCGCAGGACTATCTTGCCACCCAGTTTGAGGGCGGCTCCACCGGTGCCATCCGCAGGAACCTGGGCGTGGAGCACCCGGCCAAGCCCACGGGCTGGTACAGCTACTCCTTCCGGTTCACCCTGCAGGCCAGCGCGGAAGTCGCTCTTTCCACCGAGCGGCTGGAGCAGGGCGGTGTGGCGGCGCTTTCCATCACCGGCCTGACCGGCGAGACCGCTCCCGCCGTGGAGACCGACCTGGGCAGCGTTCAGTGTGTCCGGCTGGGCAGCGGCTGGCGCGCCTACATCCCCGCCGCCTACAACGCTTCGGCGGGCGGGCACACGGTCAACGTTACCGTCAACGGCGAGACCTTTGCCCGGACGCTGACCGTTCTGCCCAAGGATTTCGGCACCGTGGAGGTGGAGCCGGAACCTGCATCCACCGAGGCCGCCAACGCCGAGTTCCGGAACAACATCTGGCCTCTGTACGAGCAGCCCGTGGGGGAAAAGCTCTGGGCCGGTGCCTTCCTCTGCCCGGCAGAAAACTACATGACGCTGGTGGATTTCGGTCAGGTCAAGGTGACCGGCGGCCAGCAGGGCAGCCGGTCCAACTCCACCCGGCTCTACACCATCCCCGGTGAGCCCTGCCGTGCCCCGGCGAATGGCGTGGTGGTCTTTGCAGGTGATCTGGCCCTCACCGGCAGCACCGTGGTCATCGACCACGGCTGCGGCGTGCGCAGTTATCTGTATGGCCTGCAGGAGCTCTCCGTGACCCGCGGCCAGACCGTGGAGCGGGGGCAGGCTGTCGGCGTGCTGGGCGAGGAGCTGACCATGGACTTCAAACTCGGCAGCAGGAGCGTGAACCCCTGGCCCCTGTTCCAGACCAGCGGCGGGTTATTCTGGCAGGAGAAGGGCTGATCCTGCAAAAAATTTGCAGAAACTTGTAACGCTTTCTCCTTTTCTGCGTTATTGGGGTGAAAGGCCATGAAAAAGGAGGGCAAAAGACGATGAAAACGAATTGTGATATCATCCGTGACCTGCTGCCGCTGTATGCGGAGCACATCACCAGCGAGGCCACCAATGCACTGGTGGAGGAGCATCTGGCCGAATGTGAAGCCTGCCGCGCCGTGCTGGAACAGATGGAGCAGCCGGTTCCGGTGCGGCCGGAAGCGCAGCCGGATGCACCCCTGCGCAGGATCAGGGCCGCCCTGCAAAGAAGGAGCATCCGTGCAGCAATCGGCTCAGTGCTGGCGGCCCTGTGCGCTCTGGCAATGATGTTCTGGATGGGCACTGCCCGCGTCCCGGCCACCACAGAGCAGGCTCATTTCTGGACATACAACCGCAAAGAGAATGGCGCGGACATCTGCATTCTGGAAGCGCAGGGCGAGGGGGTCTGGCTGGATATGGAGGGCACCTTCAGCTGGGGCAAGCCGCAGATCACTGTGCGGGCCATGCGCTACCGCTTTCCGGGCGTGCATCGGGTACTGACAGCCCTGGTGGGTTCTGATCGATCCACTGTATGGGTCATGGTGTCTCGCACCCAGCTGCTGACCGTGGACTGCGCGGACCAGACCCTGTACTACCGCGATGGACAGCTGGTAGACCGCTACATCGTGCAGGAAAACCCGGACGGTACCTTCGACTACGCCTACGGCACCGACCAGGAATACGGCATCGACTATAAGAAGGGCTGAGCCTATGGACATCGACAGCGTTTACCAGCTCTATTTCCGGGATGTGTTTCTGTTCCTGCAGGGCCTGACCCACAACGAAGCGCTGGCCGAGGAGCTGACGCAGGAGACTTTCTTCAAGGCTCTGGACGGCCTGAAGGACTACGACGACCGGCAGGATGTACGGGCGTGGCTGTTCACGGTGGCCCGCAACGCCTATTATTCCCACTGCCGCCGGACAAAGCACACTGCCCCGCTGGAAGATGCCGAAACCGCCCCCGCCGACACTCCGGACATTGCCCAGCTGCTGGTCGATCAGGATGCGGCATTCACTGTACATCAGTGCCTGCACACGCTGGACGAGCCTTACAAAGAGGTGTTCAGCCTCCGGGTATTCGGCGAGCTGCCCTTTGAGCGCATCGGGCTGATCTTCGGCCACAATGCCGCATGGGCCCGGGTGACCTACTACCGGGCCAAGACCCAGCTGCAGAAGATGCTTTCCTCTTCCACCTGACATTTCCTATCACAGCAGAACACCCCCGGCCCAAAGGCGCGGGGGTGTTCTTTTTTGTGCACAGGACTCAGATCGTTTTTGCCTGCTCAAGCTGACCAAAATAAAAGGGGATTAGGGCTTCGTTGATTGTTGCGTTGGCAGCTCCACCGCAATGGTAGTGCCCTTCTCCGAACTTTTCTCCACCCAAACGGAGCCGCCGTGGAGGTCGGCGATCTCCCATACCAGTGAGAGCCCCAGTCCTGCGCCGCCGTATTCCCGGCTGCGAGACTTGTCCACCCGGAAGAAGGGCTGGAAGATACTGCGCTGATACTCCTCCGGGATGCCGCAGCCGGTGTCGGAGACGCGGAGCAGGAGCTTTTCCAATTCCTGAGTGACAGAAACCCGTACCGAGCCACCCGGCCGGTTGTACTTGACAGCATTCTCCGTCAGGTTGAAGATCAGCCGGTAGATCAGTGCATCGCTGCCGGTCATAATGCCGTCGCCCTCCGCCGTCAGCGTGACGCCGAGCTTATCTGAGAGTGGCGCAAGATCTGTGAAGATCTCCTCGATCATGGGAGCGAGCTGGATCCGCTCGTTCCGCGCCACCTGCTGCAAATTGCTCATCTCCAGCAGCGTCTTGGTCATCTGCGTCAGCCGCTCCGTCTGCTCGCGCAAAAGCGTGAGGAATTCCGCCGTCTCCGGCCGCACATCAGGATGCTCCGCGGAAAACAGCTCCAACTGCGCCTGCATTAGTGCCAGTGGCGTGCGCAGCTCGTGGGCGGCGTTGCCGGTGAACTGCCGCTGGGCGGAAAAGGCGTTGTTCAGCCGCTCCAGCATCTGGTTGAACGAGCGGCTCAGCTGCCGGAACTCCGAAATAGTGTCTTCATCGATCCTCATATCGGCAAGATTGTTCAGCTGCACCTGCTCCACCTGCGAGGTAAAGCTGCGCAGGGGCTTGAGAGCGCGTCCGCTGACGAAATAGGCGAGGATGCCGCTGAGCAGCGTTACCGCCGCCGTGATGTACCAGTTGGTGGTGCGGAAGCGCCCCTGCACCCCATCGACGACGATGGTCAACTCCTCGTTGGGCGCTATGAGCTGCGGGTCAAAGCTCGCCGCTCCGCCATCATTCAGGATCA
>PPYF01612561.1_pt1 | contig 10917 bp, 10 predicted proteins | sample 1559871 | NCBI WGS metagenome assembly PPYF01 (sample SAMN08240021, study PRJNA423297) | Human gut metagenome, whole genome shotgun sequencing project.
TCGACGCGCAGGCGGTGGGATTTAATCGTGATATCACCTACCTGATGCCCTTCAAACACCCCGTCGGACTGATGGCGGGGGCGCGCGTATTCCCCGAAGAAAAAGCTCAGGAGATCCTGATCAGCGAAAGCTGGCTGGGGCGGGTGGTCAATGGCCTGGGCGAACCGCTGGATGCCAAAGGCCGTCTGACCGGCAATGACGTGCTGCCACCTCAGGCGCCGTCTATCAACCCCCTTACGCGTCGGTCGGTGAACCAACCGCTGGATGTTGGTGTAAAAGCAATCAACGGGTTATTAACTATCGGCAAAGGCCAGCGCGTGGGGTTGATGGCTGGCAGCGGCGTGGGAAAAAGTGTGCTGCTGGGGATGATCACCCGCCAGACCAAGGCCGACATCGTGGTGGTGGGGTTAATTGGCGAGCGTGGCCGCGAGGTGAAAGAGTTTATCGATCACTCGCTGGGCGCGGAAGGGTTGGCAAAATCCATTATCGTGGCGGCTCCGGCGGATGAGTCGCCGTTGATGCGTTTGAAAGCCACCGAGCTGTGCCACTCTATCGCCGCCTGGTTTCGCGATCGTGGGCATCACGTTTTATTGCTGGTGGATTCGTTAACCCGTTATGCCATGGCGCAGCGTGAGATCGCGTTGTCATTGGGAGAACCTCCGGCGACGAAAGGCTATCCGCCCTCGGCGTTCGGTATGATCCCTAAGCTTGTGGAAAGCGCCGGCAACAGTGAAAGTGAAGGGTCAATGACCGCCATTTACACGGTGCTGGCGGAAGGGGACGACCAACAGGATCCAATCGTTGACTGCGCGCGCGCGGTGTTGGATGGGCATATCGTACTGACCCGTAAGCTGGCGGAAGCCGGGCATTATCCAGCCATTGATATTGGGCAGTCGATCAGTCGATGCATGACCCAGGTTACGCCCTACGAGCATCAGCAATCGGCCCGTCTGCTGAAACAAAACTATGCCGCCTATATGGAAATTAAGCCGCTGATCCCGTTGGGGGGCTATGTTGCCGGAGCCGATCCCAGCGTTGATAAAGCCGTCAAAGTGTTCCCCGCCATCGAGCGTTTCCTGCGTCAGGAGGTAAGTGAACCCGCGTCACTTGAACTGGTGCAAAGTCGTTTACAGGCCCTTTTCCCCCAGGCAAAGAAAACGGAAGGTAAATAATCATGCGGCAAATTATTGATACCCTGGCGCAGTTGCAGCGCCTGCGGGATAAATCAGTCAAAGACATGACGATCCAGTTGGCTAAACAGCAGCAGGTCTGTACCGGCTTTGACAATAACATCAAAGCGCTGGGTTACCTTATTCAAAAAACTGGCACCGGCGTTGAGGCGCCTTCGGTTGAATCACTCAAAAACGTGACCGGATACAAAGGCACGCTACGCACGGTTATTGCCTGGCAGGAACAGGAAAAAACGCTGGCTAAAATCAAAGAGCAGCGTATTCAAAAAAATCTGGTCGCCGCGGCTTGTGAAGAGAAAATTGTCGCCATGACGTTGGCAGATAAGCGTTACGCGCTGAGCAATGAGGCGCAGGTAAAAGAGCAAAAAGCCGTAGATGAAATCGCCGCGCAATGTTGGCTAAGACAGAAGACGCTGGGACTGGTATGAAAACGATCATTACTTTCGGCACATTTGATGTTTTTCATATTGGGCATCTGCGTATTCTTGAACGCGCCGGGCAGTTGGGTGAGCGGCTGATTGTCGGCGTCTCCTCAGATGCGCTAAATATGCATAAAAAAGGCCGGATGCCGGTTTATAGCCAAAGCGATCGCATGGGAATTGTTGCCGGGTTGAAATGCGTGGACAGCGTGTTTCTCGAAGAGTCGCTGGAGAAAAAAGCAGATTATATTCGCCAGTTTAACGCTGATACGCTGGTGATGGGCGATGACTGGGCAGGACGCTTTGATAGTTTGTCGTACCTGTGCGAAGTGGTCTATTTTCCCAGAACACCATCGATATCCACCACCTCGATTATTGAGGTGGTGAAGGGATACAAATAAAAAATTCGTGGACTGGGTTATTCTTCCGGTTTCATCTTGTTTTTATTTTTTATCCACACATCCAGCTGTAATTTCATATCATCAATATGTTGCACAATCAACGGTACCATGTCGGCTGAGAAAAAATGCTGCATATGCGGATGAATGCCGCCAGTACGTTGCCGATGTGCTTTATCAAGATCAAGGTAAGCTTCTCCTGATTTCTTATATTTAATTAAGGGTAATATATCAAAATGATTTGCCGGGTCAGCCTTCCATAAAAACATCTTTAGCTGATTATCGACCTTCATTAAGTGAAAGTGTTCGGAAGTGATGGCATACCCTTTCTTGAGTGGACTTCCGCCATACTGACTTTTCTGTTGTGCAAATAGATTACGACTGTAACAAAAACGGCGTTGTGGCGTTAATGCGAAAGCTTGTTTTTCAATACCTTCAGCAGGCGTTATATCAAGTAAGGTCAGTACTGTATTGTAGATATCGACCATACTGACCATATGGTTTAAATCAACGGCTTTCATGCCTGGACAGAAAATAAATGCTGGGGTATGAACTAATGGCGTGTAGGGTTCAATACCATGCGTATAACCGCCATTAAATCCGTGCCCCCAAAAGTCATCGCCATGATCGCCAAAGGCGATAATCATTGTATTATCAAGCTTTTTGTTTTCCATCAACATTTTAATGGTTTGACCGACCATTAAATCCATACTTTGGTAGCCACGCTGCCAGCGTTCGAGGCTGTTACTGCCCCCTCTTTTGATATCATCGTAATAACACAGATGACTACTGAGGTTCCACAGATAGAGCGCGAAGGGCTCCGGGCGGGAAATGACCTGCTGCATTTCAGCCTGCATTATTTTCGCGCTGTCATACCAATTAAAAGTATCCGTTTCACTCCAGATGGTATCCACATTTGCCCAGTTTTTGGGATACCCCATACCAGCAGCGGTGTATCCGTGCTGCTTTAAAACGTCGAAAAGCGCGGGGCCGTGACGATGGATGGAGATGTTTTCTTCGAGATGGGTGTTATGTTCTAACGTATTGTCATCACCATGCAAGAGATCGCTAAATGCCATCAGTGAGGAGGTGGCAGTAGAAATGAAATTATTGAGTCGTAGCGACTGGTTATAAATTTTATTCGTAAAAGGAAACCACTGGCGATTGTTAAAGATCGTGTGATTGAGACTTTCGAGATGCAAAAATATAATATTTTTCTTCATGTTATTCACATATTAATAGTTCGAGCATGCTGATGTCGAAGACAGGAAGTCCGGTGACCGAATTAACTTCCTGTCGTTCAGAGAAACTGTCGTCGATAAATATGGCGTCGGCCTTGTCAATATAATCACTTTTCTTATCGTTTTTACCCAAGTGGGTAATGGTGTCAAAGAAATTGTTAATCCGCCGTTTCGCCAGTTCAGCATAAATGTCACCGGCATGACGCGTAATGAGATGAATTTTTATCCCGCGATTCAGACATTGGCAGAGAAAAGTGAAGACAGGCACGCAGAGTTTATCTTTGATGACGACGGTATCATCGTAGTCGATGTAGACATGTCGAAACGTGAAATTATGCGTATAGTGATTCGTTAAGCTACGTGTAATTTGCAGGTTTTTACTGAGCGGGTGCAATTTAACGTTTACCCGCATACTTTCGTACAACGTCAGCATGGCGAAATTAACGCCATTAGCACGATTAAGCGCCATTGTGCCTGCAATACGCGGCGCGACTTCCAGTAATGTCAAAGTACCTGAGGCAGAACGCTTCAACTGAAAAAACCATGCGCCGTAGAGCTGCAATTGCTGCGAAATAGCGCGAGCGTAAGCGTCCACTTCCGGCAGACTCACTAAGGTTGAGGTCATTGCAATACCGGCACGTATACGTGAGCGTATGCGAGGTTGGCAAAACAGTAATCCCTGAGCGCGATCGGAAAAACAATCAACCGTAAACTCTTCCCCACTTAAATATTCACAAACAATCAGATCATCTCTTTCTGCCTGTAATGATGCCAGCATGGCTGGGGTATCAACACGCGCTGCTCCCTGCGCGCCCTGACCGCGATCTGGTTTAACAAAAACGGGCCATTGCTCTATCTCAGTAACGTCGTTAAAGATCTGCGGGGTGGGAATTGACTGTGTGAGAGCCTGATATGTTTTACTTTTAAAACGCGTAATCTGGCAGGTTTCTTGCGATGGGCAGAGTACCGTGGCGGAAAGCGCACCCCGGTTTTCAGATAAGGCAAGAAGGGCTTCATCATGTGCCGGGAAAATGTAATCAATTTTTTCTTGCAGCACTAATGCCTGCAATGTGGGTAACCAATTGCAATGCGTAACGTCAGGTACGATATGGTACTCGCTGGTGTAATGACGGGCATGGCTATCGTAATCCGCCCCGGCTAAAACCAGATTTACGTTTTTTTCGTATCGAAGAGACAGGTAAATTTCTCTGCCAATTTCGGTCCCTGCAGGGAAGATAAGTACATTGATCATGCTGTTATGAGCTCAATAATAGTGCTGAGTTCTTCGGGGGTCATATCAGGATAAATCGGCAGACACAGCACCTGTTCGGCGATTTGGTTCGCCACGGGCAGCGTCTCTTTATTGGCGCCAGACATGTTTTTGTACATGTTAAGATTCGACAGCAGCGGGTAGAAATAACGCCGTGTTAAAATGTTATGTTTTTTGAGATGATCGTATAACGCGTCTCGCGACATTTTATAGTCGGGGCGCACCAGGATCGGAAAATAACTGTAGTTACTCTTAAGATTGGCATTGCTGTCAGGTATAACGATCCCTTGCGTATTGGCGAGTTGCTCTCGATAACAGCGATCGATTTTTTGGCGCCTGGCTATCGCCTCATCAATATAATTTAATTGCAAGAGACCAAAAGCCGACTGAATTTCATTCATTTTGCCATTGATGCCTGGCGCGACAACGGTTAACTCGTCAGCAATGCCAAAGTTTTTCAGGTAATCGATCCGTTGTTTTGTTTTTTTATCGTAACTGACGATGGCGCCACCCTCAAAAGTATTGAACACTTTTGTTGCATGGAAGCTGAGGACCGAAAGATCGCCATGACGTAGAATGCTTCCGCCGCAATCTTCTACTGCAAAAGCATGTGCCGCATCATAAATGACGGGAATACCATAATTATTGGATATTTTTTCTATTTCAGTGGTGTTACAGCTTTGGCCGTAGACATGCACCGGCATAATTAACCCTGTTTTCGGGGTAATGGCCGATTCAATCAGGTGCGGGTTGATATTAAAGCTGTGTGGTTCAATATCAACAAATACTGGCGTTAATTGGTTCCACAGAATGCTATGAGTCGTGGCAACAAAAGAATAAGGGGTGGTAATGACCTCGCCTTTAATTCACAGCGTTTGCATTGCAGCAATTAACGCGATAGTCGCATTACAAAACAGTGAGATATAAGGAACGTTCAAGTAAGACGCTAACCTTTCCTCTAACAGTTGATGCATGACGCCATTATTGGTTAACTGCTTACTTGACCAAATCTCTTGCAGATACGGCATAAACTCCTCGAGTGGAGGCAAGAAAGGTTTGGTGACCGTAATAAGGTTATGATCTGCTTGTTTCATTGCTGAGGGTCCTGAGGGAATTTTTCACTAATCTGTTGATAGTGTTCTGGCAGTCTGGTTTTCAGACTGGTAAGGAGCGTGCTTCTGATCTTCTTATCAGTAATACTTTTTAACGCGGCAAAATATAATTGAGGTAATATTTCCAGGCGACTATCACAATAGATGATGGCCTGAACAATATGATATTGTGCTTTGCTGACGTCTTTATGGTGAATGGCCACGATAAAACCCTGGAAATGTAGCAAGGGGTCGGTTGGCTGTTTAAGCAGCAGTTCGTCAATATCTTCTTTGATCAGCGTATGGTCGGGATGAGCATACTGCTTCCAGCGGCTGTTCATCGCGTCTACCCAGGCCTCTTCATGTTTCCACTGATTAAGGATCATCATCCGGTTTTGGTACATTAATTTGCTGTTATCTTTTCTGTACCAGGTGTTGTTGTCATGGCGACGGTAGTAAGCCACTAAACGTCGGGATGAAATAAAATGCCCCTGGCGGGAAAGTTTCAGAAACATATCCCAGTCTTCCTGTACCAGTTCAGGATCGGAGCGTTCTAACTTCAGATACGCCTCGCGGCGGATTAACGATCCGATATAAAGACTGAGATTGCCAGATACCAGAAGATGATGAAAAACATCGCCATCAAGGAATATGTCGCTGTAGGGAAAACGCGAGCCATCAGGCATGATGACCTCAATGGCGCTATAGCACATGACGCAATGTGGATTTTTCTCGAGAATATTAACCTGATGGGAGATTTTGGTGCGGACGATAAGATCATCAGAGTCGACGACAGCAATATATTTACCCGAGGCCATATTCATTGCCTCGATGATCGGTTTATCACCAATTTTATTTTTCTGCGAATAATAGTTAGTTTCGCGTAGGATCGTTTTGCAATTATATTTCCGTTGATATTTTTTAATGATATCAACAGACCGATCGGTAGACGCATCATCGACGATGATCACTTCGATATTTTTCCACGTCTGGTTAAAGACGCTATCCAGCGCCTCTTCAAGGAAAGCATCGTGGTTATAACTGGTGACGATAATACTCACTAAAGGCGTTGGCATAGATTCATCTCTGGCGACAATTACTGTGTTATCAACTAAATAACTTCTGTTGCAGGCTTATCAGCAACGTATTGCTGTGTTGTTGGGGCGACGCCTCGATGAGGTTTACGATTTCCTGAGCTGCCCTTTTCCCCGCCTGTCCATCCATAAATGCATCACAATAGTGGCGGCGAATCTCAGCTAACGGCGTTTCCAACGCAGCCCAATCAAACGCGTCGGAGAGCGCGTTGCGTAACGCCTGTATATCCTGAGCCACCGGGAGAATGTCACGGATACGTTGATCGGCACTGTCAGGGGTAGAGAAACTTTGTTGTCCATCCAATAGCGAAGCCATACCTGGCCAGCTCAGTAAAATGACGCGTTTATTCATATGAATAGCGTCAAAAATAAAGCCGCTGCTGTCCGTCAGGATGTAATCTGCTTGTGCAATAAGCGCCAGCAGATGCTGTGGGTCGTCGAGTCTGTTCTTTAAATAGCGCTGCGCCAGCGCCAGAGAGGCGGTTTCCTCCGGTCTGTGAAGGGTGCCATGATGCAATTTAGTGACGATATTATATTCATGGCTTAAGCGACCGAGCTGTTCCGCCCAATGGGGCAGCGAGCTTAGCGCGCCATAGGTAGGGGCATACAGAATGGTCTGTTTTTTCGCATTGAGCTTCAGGCTGCTTGGCAACGTATTATCAAAAGTGTGGTTGTGCCACTCATCGAAGCGGGGATTGCCGACCACTTTTGCACTGCCGCCAATATCAAGCGCGTGCTGGCTATAGTGGCTGTAGCACAGGATGCGATGATAAAAAGCGTTCCACCAGGCATGGTTCCACTCTTCTTTCGCCAGGCCATACATGGCACGCACATGGGTATCCGCCAGCCCGTTTAGCAACGGCGTGTAGTAGGGGCTTACCAGGCATTTGAAACGCTGGCGTTGCTCAATGACCGTAGAAAGGCGTGTTCCGCCCAGCGCGGAGTCGTTAATGGTTTTAATCGTCGCTGTCATTTCATCCAGAAACGACTTGTGTATTTTGTCACTCACCAACAACGAGCAAGAATGGCCCATCGCCTGAAGAGCGCTAATAATGGGGCGGTACACCGTGTAATGCAGCGATGTTTCCATATAGAAGCCAATGGCATCGATATGAGTGGAAGTTGACGGTTGCGAGTTGCTTACCAGCGCGTTGACGGTCTCGGGTTTTTTATTAATTTTATTGAAGTAGTAGCCGATGTTATCGGTTTCTTTCTTTTCGATATCGCTATATCCCGCACGCTGATAACAAATGCTCGGATAACACGAGAGCCATTTTCCTTCACGTAGCAGCGGTTGCCATTGCCCTTCGAGGGTGTCGGAGAGGTCATGCTCCATTTGCTGAGCCAGCGTCGGGTAATAGCGGCTGTTTACCAGATAGGCGCAAACTTTATTGCAGTCGCGGGCATGGATCATGCCCTGCAGGCTTTTCAGTTCGCTGCCTTGCTTAATTTCTCCGCCGAGGATGACCACTTCCCACGGAAAACTAGGTAACGCGCTCAGGAGCGAATTGAGTACACGAATATGCTTTTCCTGCTTGAGGATCACGCTGTCATCTTCAAGTAACAAATAGTTTTTCCAGCCCTGACGCTGCGCCAGTTGCAGCGCCTGCATATGGGACTGACGGCGACCAATCTGGCCATTGGTTGCTACTGATGCGGCCAGTCGGGTAACTTTTTCCGCGGGAAAATTAAGAAACGACAGCTCTTGCTGGATGTGCGCTAAACGATCCGGGCGCGAATCCAGATTCACGATCACCACCTGATCAATGTAATCCCAGCGAATCGGTTGATGATGCGTGGCGTTATGCAGGCTTTGATACCAGTTTTTTAGCATTGGGTCGGTAACCGCCTGTGCCAGCGTGGTTTCCTGCGGCTCGCTGCTTCCCAATACAAAGTCTTTATCGAACGTATTTTGGCTATGCGAGATACAAATGATGGTGCGCTCGCCCGGCAATTGCAGTGGATTCACGGTGAATTGATTGGTGAATCCTTCTTCTTCGCCTAAGTTACATTCATCATCGTAACGGTGCTTTTTCAAATAATTGCGATGGTAGCAAAAGGTGCCGTTGAGAATGTTTTGCGGGCCAAAACTGCGGCTTTTAAACAAGCGGTTGATATGGCTATACCAGATGGGGATTTGATCGGAACCCGAAATCAATGCCCGGTGACGTTGCATCATGTCGATGGTGTAAGAGATCTTATCCGCCGGATAATAGTCATCGTCATCCATACACAGAATATATTCACCTAACGCCAGCGCATTGAGCATATTCCGCTTTCTGCCCAGCGTCAGTTTTTCCGGATGATAGATATAACGAATATTAAATTTCTCCGGGTGATTCTGCGTCAGCCTGTCAATGACCGACTGATGGCTTTGCGGGGAATCATCGAGGATCACCAGCTCCCGGCGGTCGGCAGGGTAATCCTGGTAGCGGAACATATACAGTAAATAGGGTAAGAAAGCGGCGCGGTTCCACGTTGGGGTAATGACGCTGACAAACGGTTTTTCACGGCCAGTTTCCAGCGTTTTGACAATGCCGGTCAGGGCGGAACGAGCTTTAGAGGTTTCAGGCATGGTGATGTGTATTCGCGGTTCGAAAAAGGACCGGGCATTCACCCGGTCAACAGGTGCTAACGTGTAATCAGGGAAAACGCCGAGAGCAGAGGGTCTCCCGGCAATATGTTCACAATATGCTGGCGCAGCGAGATGGCATGCTCGCTATTGCGCCACGCTTCAAATAGCGCGAAAAGGGCATAAATTTCGTCGTGGCTTAATGCGGAACCGTCCAGTGTCCACAGGCAAAACAGTGTACGAATCATAAAGACGTCAGCGACCAGCCAGAAGAAACGCAGGAGCGCGCTTTCATCGTCATGTTGCGGGAAGGTATCGTGATAAAGGCGATAAATCAGATAGTTACTGAAAATCCAGGCATCCTGCGCGAAATAGCGCTCCCAGGTCATTAACCACTGATCATGCAATTGCTGTTGGAGCAAGGCTTCACTGTTAGCATCTTGCAGCATCAGCAGGCTTACCTGCAGGGGCAAGGTCAGCTTACGCGCGCTTTCCGGCAACAGTTCCCAATTGAAATCGCAGTTGCCCATTTGGGTGATCATTTCCCGCTGCAACTGGGGCAGACTGGGCAGTTGTGCGAATTGCTCCTGCAGTTTTCCACTTTGCGCATGATCAGCCAGCACCTGCGGTAGCGAAGCCAGCTTTTCCAGCGTCGCATCGCTACTGTCTGGGCATTTCTCACAAAAAGAGAGCATGATGCCCAGCGCATAGAGGCGCAGCTCCGGTGACAAGCCTGGCAGGGTAATGGTATTCAGAGCAGATTGATTCAATACCTGATCGCGTGGGGATAACGTCGGGCTGTCAGGGGCGGCCGCACATTTTGAATGATGCAAGACAAAGGCATTGGGATCGCCTAATGCAGCCTGGCAGCTGGCCGGATCGGTTAAGACCAGACTCTGACGAACTTCCGTTTTCCAGCGCACGTTGACCAGTAAAGCGGAATCCGGATGGTGGGATAAAAACAACCGGACAAAGTCAGGCTCGTAACAATCAATCATACTCATAATGTGTTCTCAGTAATCCCAATGTTCAAAATCTGGCTATGACAGTGCAATATCCATGCCTGAATTTTAATTGTAATTATATCAATTGGTTAGATGAGGCGCGGAAAGCCGGTTTCCGCGTCAGGGAAGGAAGTTTTAGCGCTGGTAAATAAAATCGGGCTCAGTGCCTAAAAAAGCCTGAATAAATTCATACTGACGGATCAGCAGATCGCCGTTTTTTTCGTTGTACATCTTGCAGCGTTTCGCTTTTTGCTCAAGGTTTTGCCACCAGCCCTCTGCGGCAGTTTTCTGCACACCCGGCAACCAGCTAAAGACCTGTTCTATCCCTGCACGATTGACGCTTACGCCCAGCAGTTGCAGGAGCGACCGGCGCTGTTGGCTGCTGTTTTGCAACTGCTCATAATGCTGTTGAATAAGTTCATTGACGGCCAGTAGTTCGTCGCTGTCGCGACGGATCATACACAGACGTTGTTGTTCCAACTGGTGTCTGAGCGCGTCATACCGCGTCCCGTCCTCGCGGATGCCCTGAAGCAGAGTTTTCACCTGCTGTAGCCTGGTACTCACTGTTGTAGCCTCTTATTTCTGGAAAAAGCTGAGCATGTCCCCAGCCAGTTGATCGGTATCAACCTGCAAATCGC
>PPYF01438921.1_pt1 | contig 10914 bp, 9 predicted proteins | sample 1559871 | NCBI WGS metagenome assembly PPYF01 (sample SAMN08240021, study PRJNA423297) | Human gut metagenome, whole genome shotgun sequencing project.
CCTGACTTCCGAAAAAGCAAGTAAACAAGCCATTTTCATAGCCTTATTTCTAAACCCTCGACATCAATACTACGCACTCGACTTGCGAATTTTTGTCCAAACCTACATTTAAAAGATCCTCAACTATTGGAAGTTTAAAATGGATACTTTTTATCCATTGACCGTTAGCTTGTCTTTCTTCATAAATATGTATCTCTTCAATAATGAGTTCTACAAATTTCCGCTGTTCGTCATTACTCATTTTACTATACAGCTTATCAAATTGCATTAGAATTCTATAAATGTTTTCACTAGTTAACTTTTCTTCTTCGATTGTTAACTTTCTTGCATTTGCATCATTTAGTAATTCTCTAACACCTTCAATCTTATCGTACATAGAATACAAGCGTTCATTCAAATCATTTTTTATTGATATGTAATGTTTGTTTTCCGGATCAAGCATATCAATTTCACTAATTAAGTTATTCTTTATTAGTTGGAACTGTCTTAACTGTTTTTCATAATTTTTGATTTCTAAGTCAATTTCTGAAGTATCAATTTTGGTATTAATCTTATCTTCCATAATTGATATCAACTTTGGATTATTGACTGCTTTAGATAATATTTCTATCACAGCGTTATTTAAAACATCTTCATTTATCTGCTTGTTATATGTACACTTTTCTCCATTAATAAACTTTCTATGTTTACATCCATAATAATAGAAATCTTTATATTTTGAGCCATCTTTCCTATGCTTAATTGATTTGTTTCCATACATCCCTGTTCCACAAATCGGACATTTCACTAGTCCTGACAATAAATGTTTTTGCTGATTTTTAACTCTATCAACGACTTCATATTTTTTAGCTTGTGAAGCAATTTTAATCTGTGTTTTATTCCACAACTCATCATCAACAAGAGCTTCATGAAGTCCATCTACCAAAAGATAATCATCAGATTTAACTTGTTTATATTCATTTCTTGTTCCATGTACTTTTTCCGTTTTTCTTCTCCCATAAGCAATTTTTCCATTGTATACAGGATTATTTATAATTTGTCTAATCAGATGTGGAGAAAATAGTGGATATTTTCCATTTTGTCTAGCAATTTTTCTAATGCCATGATTTTCTAGGTATTTAGCAATGCCATTTGCTCCCATGTCAGTATTAGCATACATATCAAAAATCATTCTAATTGCTTCCGCTTCTTCTTCGTTGATTTCCAAAACACCATCGACTATCTTATATCCATACGGAGCAAATCCACCGTTCCACTTTCCATCTCGAGCTTTCTGAATACGCCCTTCCATTGTTTGGATTCTGATATTCTCACGTTCTATTTCTGCAACAGCAGATAATACAGAAATCATCAGTTTACCAGCGTCTTTTGAGGAATCTATACCATCTTCAACACAGATTAAATTGACACCGTAATCTTGCATAATCTGAAGCGTAGAAAGTACATCCGCAGCATTTCTTCCAAATCTTGATAATTTGTAAACCAATACATAAGATACTTTATCTTTCCCTGAAATAATGTCATTCAGCATTGTTTGAAATTCAATTCTTCCATCAATAGATTTTCCTGACTTTCCAGCATCTTCATACTCATGAACAATATTAAATTGACTATAATCAGCAAACGCTTTAATTCTATTTTTCTGTGCTTCCAATGAATACCCATCAATCTGCATTGCTGTAGATACTCGTGTATATGTATATACTTTTTCTTTTTCCATGTAACTTTCCTCCTGCTTGTCTATCTTTGCTTGTTATGTAAATGTTTGTGTGAGTTTTTCTCACACAAACTCCTCAACCCATCTTCATTCTATTTTTAATCTTATTTTCTAGCAACGATGTCAATTTCGTCATTACTAAGGTCAAGGGAACTATAATACTTTTCAATCATCTCTTGTAAAAAGTTAGCTAAATCTGTCCATTCATCTTTCATAGAAAGCCTCCGTTCTACATATCCGGTTTTGCAAAATGATATGTAAAACTAAAAGCAATTCCATACACCTATGAAAATCGTCTGTCTGCTTTCACAGACAGACGATCCACAAGTTTTAAGTCAACTTCTCAATTATGAAAACATTTCATCTTCCTAGCATTTATCTCGTTAATTTCTTGGCTCTTTAATACAAATCAAATAATTCAAAGATAGACTTCTAAGAAGTGCTTTATCAATTCCCAATAATTCTTTTTCAGTCGTTTTTCCTAAGTACGATTTGATTCTTTTCTTATCTATCGTTCTAATCTGCTCCAGAAGAACAATAGACGGTTCTGTAAATGCGTCATTATTTCTAATCAAATAATGTGTTGGTAAGCTGGCTTTCTTTGTTGTTTTAGTCGTTACCATAGCTACGATCAAGGTTGGTGCGTGTTTGTTACCGATATTATTCTGAATGACCACTACCGGACGCAAACCTCCTTGTTCTGAGCCACACACAGGGTTCAAATCAGCATAATATATATCGCCTCTACGATACGCCCAATCTTTATTCATCATATTGAATGACCTCCTTTTCTTGGGTATGTACCGAAAAGCTGCAATCGTTTTGACAATCGCAGCTTTCCAATGCGAATATGTGAACCCTATATTTGTCCTAAACGCCCCTAGGGATTGACTGTAAAAATCGTATTGGGAAATCATCAGATGGCTGTCAGCTAAACAGCTCCATAGGGTTTCTGCCCTCCGCCGGGTTCTCCGCCAGCTCCGTAGAGAAGTATCATTGTCCCTGTTGCTTTCATTGCCAAATAAGAAGCTAACTTATTTTTACAAGCTGATAAGACTCGCTCGTGCAATCCCATGAATCAAAACCCTTACCTTGTCTAATTCACTTCGTGCAGTCATGGCGTATCACTGATGTGGCTGATGTTCTCACACCGACAACAGGAATGTACCTGATGAATGATATTCAGTTTTCAAAGATCCTGTAGCTCATTTCTGACTACACCCAAATTTTATCCTTTCCCGAATCACTTTAGGAGGGACCAATAGTGCCAGTTGATGACACTAATCGTGCTACTTATATCGAAGTTGCAACATCACGAATCAGTGCTTCAGCTTTCAGCAATTTCTTTTGCAGTTCATCTGTTCTCATGCCTTTTCCAAGTAGTAAATAATCAAGCGAAACATTAAAATACTCAGTGACTTCAATGGCAAGATCTACGGATATGCTCTTTGTACCTTGTTCTAACTTGCTCATCATGCTCAAACTGATATTTAATCGCTCAGATAACTGATTCTGTGTTAATTGATGTAAATTTCTTAATTCCTTGATTCTCTTTCCACATTCTTTTGGATCGTAATACATTCTTATTTCCTCCTGTTTTCCTTGAATTTGTAGATTTGAAATTCAAAGGTTGGGGGAGGAGAACGATTACGAACTAAAGCTGTAAATAAAGAAAAAGAGCGACCATCTTCACAATTTCTTGCAAAGACAATCGCTCCGTATTTATCTCTTTTTCCCAATTAAAAACCCTCACTTTGCTTTCTGTGCTTTGTCCTTGCACAAAAAATCTACAAAGTGAGGGTGTTGCGAACGGTGTTGTGCCGGTCGCATGATGGTCGTATAGAAAATTTTAGGTGTTACACCGGTCGTATGGCGGTCGCATAGTGGTGTTATGGCTCTATATTGCTCCATTTAATGCCGATAACAACACTTGATATTCTTCATCAGAAAGAAGTCTTTCAGCATTTCTAAGCTCGCCACGAGCCATTCCATTTGCACCAAGTTTATACATTGCTTTAATCAGCCAGTAGTAAACTTCCTTGTTGGCATTGTCAATGATCAATGCTTTGCTTGCATACTCTTGAATGTCATCATAGCTTTCTGCTTCAAAGAATGCTTTCAGCAGATCATTGATAATCCCCATATATTTATGATGGAATCCAATTTCAGAGTTCAATAACCAATGTTCTCCGGTTGCTGAAGAAAGTAAGCTTCCTCGATAAATGATTGTCAGCTTTTTCAAAATCTCAATCTTGGCTTTGCTTGATAATGTCTTTTGCGACAACAGCCAATAATCTTCAAATAGCTGGAGGTCTGTAACGATATTCAATTCTGGATTCAGCTGATACCCTCGATAAGTAGAAATAATCAGCTTATGATCCAGCACATCACTAAACAGCGTATGTAATCTATAAATAAGCGATTTAATTTTGCTGCTTGGATTATCAATAATCTCATCAGGCCAAATTGCATCGCATAATCTTCTCGGTGAGCAATGTTGGTTCGGATTAAGCAACAAATAAGTCAAAATCCTTATAATCTTTGGCGAATTGATTTCATCTTCTCTTAACACGCTTTTTAAAGTATGGATTTCAAACGAACCAAATAAATTGATTACAATATCCTTATCAGTCCGAATCTCATCAACCGTAAATGCACGATTGCTTCCGGCTGTATGCCTTGCTTCGCTGATTGCTGAATACACTACAAAAGAAAGCACTTGTATCAAGCTGACCTTTCTCTTATGTTTCTTCGGGTTCAGCACAATCAGAAAACCGGCAGGATTCTTCCAAAACGGATACGCTATCAAAGAATCAATATCAAGATTCTTATAATTGGCATATTCCTCCGGATCCGTATCTTTATAAACGGAAGTATCCTCAATAATCATGCATTTGCCTTGATGAAGGGCATTGATCCATTCTTCTGATGGAGTAATCTTATCCTGTTCAAAAAATTTCCGTACAACATCATTATGTATTTTTCCGCTTGTCCACCAGATAGGGTTCCATACGTGAAAAATCAAATCTGCTTCTACGACACCGCACCAGTCTGCGTCATAAAATTCAGCTACAGTATTCAAGGCATTCATTGCAATCTTCTCCGGATTGTCTTGATCATGCGATTGAAACTCCAACTTGCATAATGTTTCCACAAACTCTGACGAATAAGCTAAGTCTTTCCAATCTTCTAAAATTTCTTGTCCCGCACTCGGCGGGGGAATTCTCATTTCCATTTTGTTCACGCTCCTTTGAATGTAAAAAGACCGCAAGAAAGTCGTATATCGACAGTCTTACGGTCTGTTTTATCGGTTTTGAGGACTGTCTAATCTATTAGGTTAGGCAATCTTAATCACGCTTTTTCTCTTGAATCACTCATTTTGCTTTTTATAATTTCTGATGACATCTTTTTTATAGATAACAATATCGTCAATGAACGAAACTATAAACTGTAATGTCGTAGTATCACATTTATTCAACCGATCAATGATTTGATCGTCAATCAGATAAGCTTTGCTAACATGTGATGAGTCCATGAGAAAATAATCAACGCTCTTATCAAGTGCTACACTGATTTTCATCATCATCTCAAGCGATGGTTTGTTTATCCCATTTTCTATCGCACTCAGATGATTACTTGAACAATTGCATATAGATGCAAGATCATTTTGGGTTAGCCTTCTTAGCTTGCGTACTTTCTGGATACGCTTGCCCATCTTTACGAGGTCTAGTTCAATTTCTATTTCAGAAAGATCCGTCAAATCTTGCATGTAATCACCTCCATCCGTATGTATCGTAAACATATTTTAAAAAATATTGGAGTTGATTAGAACAAAGCATTATTTATAGTTTCCAACTGATACTTTTAATTTCTAAAAAAATATTTAGAATATCCATATATTACTTTGAATAAACAAAATGAGCTATCACATAAGATAGCCCAAATTTTGATTCATCATCTGTTCTTATCAACTTTAATCAACGTAAGCCATTAAATTTTATTAGTTTAATACAGATAACGAACGCATTACCAAATCTATATCTCTATTTTCCAATTCTTGAATAATATGTAGATATGTTTTTTGTGTCGTATTCATACTTGAATGTCCGAGCCTTCTTGCAACGCTTGCAATAGATACTCCTGCAAACAATAAAATTGAAGCATGAGTATGTCGTAAGCCATGTACGGAAATCACTGGTACATTTGCTTTTTTGCAATACCTACTCAGAATATCATTCACAGTCGAGTTATACACTTTACCTTTGATGAATACCGGTTCATCTTCCGGTAATCCTTTTATCAATTCAGAAAACTGAATAACCATTTGCCAATCAATTTGAACCTTTCTTACTGATGATTTATTTTTGGTTGGTAAGAATCCGCCATCGCCTTTATAGTTCCAAGTCTTGCTTATTGATATCGACTGATGTGCAAAGTCAAAGTCCTTTGGTGTCAAAGCCAAGGCTTCAGAAAATCGCAAACCAGTTTTAGCAACAAGCAAAATAAACCAATCCCAGCTAATCTCTGATGAAAGATTTAATGTTGAAATCAATGTATGTAGCTCAAACTGATTTAAGTATTTAATTTTCTTATTTTCACTCGGTGTCTTACCTTTGATGATTGCTTTTCTGGTAGGATCTCTTTCTATCAATCCTTCATCAACAGCGTCTAAGATTGCTCCCTTTAATTGATGATGAAAATCCATAGTAGTTTGTCGCTCGTGTGTCGCTGCATAATCATTTAAAAGTTGCTGATATGAAATTCTATTCAAATCAGACATCTTCAAATCTGGTGCAAGCTTCTCTAACCACTTCTGAGTCATCTTATATTTACCCAAAGTAACTTCCCTTATCGCCCCTTCCTTATATACTGAAATCCATTTTGCATAATATTTGCAGAACAATTCCGCATTTTTATTGTTTGTTTCCATTTTTGCCTCCTGTTTATACAAAATGGCTTACGTTGATGAAGGGTGATAAGGTTGTCGAGCTGCTTGAAAAAAGCTCCAATATGCACTTGCTCTAAAAGGCTCGGCAGATATATGCAAAGAAAATTGCAGGCAATTCCGTAATAGGCGACCACCTGTGTTCAGTTACCTGTTCTGCCGTAACATAGTTGTTAGCTACAGTCATTTCATTCTCATTGCCGTCTAAGTTCATATCAGATACTTTGAAGAACGGCACACCAATTATCCCACCTTGCTCGGTATCAGGAAAGCCTACTCCGGAGTGAGTTTTACCAACATCCCCCAACTTACGCTGTTCCCACGCTAAAGTAAAAGAGTCAAGGAAAACCCTTGACTCTATTAGCATTAGATTCGATATTTATGGTTGTTTTTGAAATTATTTAATCAATTTCAAAGCCACCTTTTAAGATAAACTCTCGTACAAGCTTATCTACTCTAATATTTACTTTTGGTGGATTAAGCTTTATACCTTCCTTGTTTTCAAAGTAGGATTTTGCTTTCGATTTATCAATTGTATTCTTCAATTCGTCTAACCTTCCAAATTCATTGATATTCGTTTCTGTTAATTTTAAGCACATCATACCTCTAAGCTTGTCCTCATCAATTCCTATGGTATCTGCGAAACGATGGATTTGATCATTTTTAGCCTTAAATTGATACTCAGTAATATAATCTCTCAGCGTTTTTCCTTCTTCAACGATAACATCTCCCCGTTGCACATCATGTAAGAAGATATTCGCATATTTTTGTTCTTCTTGATTCAATGTAGCAAACGACTTATGTAGCTCATTTAATGCTTGCTCTTTCAAATCTTCGGAAGCTTCATCACTATGAAGTGCCTTTAGATATTTTTCAAACCGACTGTTCATATAGTCGGCGTCAATTCTTCCGGTATCAATTTCAGTAATGTATCCTACCAAATCATACGGAACATCATCTCCACCCGGTCCTATCGGATCTCCGCTAGGAATTTCTTTATATCTCTGAACCAAAATAAGATAAGTTGTTTCATCGAAATCAACTGTTATTTCATCTTTTTTGCCATCTTCATCTACAAACTTATATGACAACTCATTCCATTTGAAGCCTTGAATTTTAGCAGCCTCTAAATAATCATTGAATTCTCTAAACAAAGAAGCAAACTTTGCAACAACAGTTCCGTCATCTGGAAGTTTGGAAAAATCTTCTACGCCTGCATTCTTGTATAAATCTTTGATGTCCCCAAATAATTCGTTCATTTTTTCGAGGTTCTTATATAGCTTATCCACAAATAAACCGATTGGCTTATTACCAGAATACAGACTTACAGCGTCATTTATATTTCGTTCCATTGTATGAGGTCTTCTGTAATATCTAATAGTTCCAAATGGTTTATCGGGACCGAATAATCTATTTGTTCTCGAAAATGCCTGTATTATATTTTCATACTCCAGCATTTTATCCATATATAATGTGTTTACCCATTTTGAATCGAACCCAGTTAGCATTTGATCTACTACAATTAACAAATCAAGTTGTTTTTCCGGTTCTCGATCAACGGTTTTATAATATTCTTTATGAGCCAATCTTAATGCAATATCTTTTTTGAATCCTGCATGTGTTCCAATAGAAAACTCTTGGTCATATTTTTTATTATAATCATCTATAATTTCAACCAATCCTTCTTCTTTGAATTGAACACCTCCGCCATTATCAATATTCGGATCAAATAAGCATGTTGTCTTTAATGATGGCATTTTATCTTTTAATAAACGATAGTATTCAATCGCTTCTGGAATGCTGCTTGTAGCAAAAATCGCATGAAATTTTGAAGCATGGCTTAAATCAAGCCACTTATCAGCTATGTCTTCAACCACTTTATTCTGATGTTCTTCTGTTTGATATTGAGAATTAGGAATATAATCCTCGATTCCTCTCACATATTTTCCATCATCACCAATATAACCAGCCATTTTTACTTTAGATGAATCCATGTACTTATAGTAAATCTCGGATTTTTTAGAATCTTGTAAAGCTTCTTCGACCGTTTTTGCTTTTGCTTTTTCAAGTGCAACAACTCTGCGAACATCACTATCCTTATAAGTCATAACCTTGTATGGATCAAATCCTAGAACATTTTTATCTCTGATTCCATCAGCAATACTATATCTATGAAGTTCATTGCCAAAAACTGTAGTCGTTGTACTCATCTTCTTTTGATTTTCTTCTTGAATAGGAGTACCGGTAAAACCAAAGAATAGGGCATTGGGAAATGTGTTTTTTATAGTTAGAAGCATATCTCCAAATGTAGATCTATGAGCCTCGTCAACTATAAACACAATTCGCTTACTGTTAATTTTTTCAATATCGTATGCATTCAATCCACCATCTTCATCTTTAATTCTACTCATTTTCTGAATAGAAGTTACAATCAAAGTATCAAGATGAGAATCACTCTTTAGTTTAGAAATAAGTGTATATGTATTTTCCGTTGCTTTTACACTTGACAACTCATTGCTTATTCCTTTAGACTCACCGGCAAAGCCACGATATTCTCCCAATGACTGCGTTCCTAATTCAATTCTATCCATTAAAAAAACTACTTTATCAGCGTCCCTTGAATCTGCTATCAGCTGAGCTGATTTAAAACTCGTCATAGTTTTTCCAGAACCAGTTGTATGCCAAATAAATCCACCTCGTTGATTTTTTTCGTCCCATTTTGTTTTAGCTACTTTATCTGAAATCGCATTGGCTGCATAATACTGGTAACTACGCATAACCTTTAGTATTCCATCAGATTCATCTGCTACGGTATAAAACCCAATCAGCTGATGTGCCATTGGAATTGAAAGCAAAGAAGACGCAATATCTTTCCAATCATTTATCGGTTCATTATTAAAATCTGCCCATTGGAAATAGTAATCAGGATTAAATTGTCCATCTACCCCCGGATTAGCATAATATCTTGTTTCGGTTGGTGTCATCGCCACAAAAACTTGAACAAGTGAAAACAAACCAGTAAAAATACCTTCCTTAGAATACTTTTCAATTTGATTGTAAGCTTGGCTAACCGGCACACCACTTCTTTTCAATTCAATGTGAATAACCGGCATTCCATTGATCAGAAGCATTAAATCGCCTCGGCGATCATTAAGTATCTTTGATTTTCTTGGGAAAACAGGTTGCTGAACAATTTGGTATCTACTTTGTCCAGCTGCTATTTCTCGTCTATCATATATTTTTAAACTAACTTCTTTTCCTAAATGTTCTACATCATCAGGATTATCTCTTTTTATTGAAACTGTTTTTCCGTTAATAAATGTATTTAACTTAATAGGTGTACGCAAAGAGTTAATCTGCTCTAAAATTTGCTGCATTTCCCCCTCTGTTAGAGGATAGTTATTCAATCTATCAATCCCTCGATTGTTATCGAATAAGATTTTTGCCCAGTTTTCTAACAAATCCTTTTCTGTAGGATATTTTATAACTTCTTTTTCCCACCCTTTATTGGAAAGCACCTTTATCAGTGCTTCTTCAAAGTCAGATTCGTATTTAAAAGTCATATTTTCTGGCTCCTTTCTACTTTTTTCTGTATATTTTTTTGTAAAAAAGCAATTCACCATCGCTTTTTTGATTTGTTTAAGCAATTTTAACTTTTGCTGATGAAGGGTGATAAGATTGTCAAATTCTTCAAAGTATTGTCCCAAAATCTGCTGTTCAGGTACCGATGGGATAGTAACCGTCGTATTTCCCACAAGTTCTTTATTAAGATTATTAACAGTACTTCCTGCCGCAAATGAGCGATACTGATTAAGCATTTGTTCAGAGCCTAACATGTGACATAAAAACTTTAAATCAAACTTATTATTTATATCTCTAATTAAAAGCCAACCATCATGAATACAGCCATTTATGCCCATTATATAAGGTTTTCCAAAACTCATTGAGTTAGATAAAATCAAATCACCTGGATGAACTTCTCTTGTTTTTGATAATCCTTCAGGACAAATTCTTTCAGCTGTTTTTGTAATATATCTACCTTGTTCTGGTGCATCACCAATCTTCACCCAATTTAATCCATTTGCTGCTTCTGTGATGTACGCATCTATTGGTCTTGGGGAGCCCCCTCGTTCAATCTGAACCAATTCTGAGAACTTACGCTGTTCCCAATCTGTTTTATTTAGTAAGTAAAATATCCAATGTTTCAATCGTATCAAATAATTGCACTTACACTGATGAAGGGTGATAAGGT
>PPYF01224193.1_pt1 | contig 10912 bp, 10 predicted proteins | sample 1559871 | NCBI WGS metagenome assembly PPYF01 (sample SAMN08240021, study PRJNA423297) | Human gut metagenome, whole genome shotgun sequencing project.
ATTGGGTCGTTGAGCTCTGAGTATGCGTTACACATCTCCCATGTATTACAGAACAGCTCAAAACGCTCTACCTTTGTAGGGTCGCTTGGCTTCTTCTTGGTGAGAGGTGATATCTCGATTGGGTGATCCATGATAAATGTTGGCTGGATAAGCTCTTTCTCACAGTACTCCTCGAAGAAGAGGTTTACGATGTCACCCTTCTTGTGACGCTCCTCGTACTCGATATGATGCTCGTCTGCAAGCTTCTTTGCGGCTGCATCATCAGGTACCTGGTCGAAGTCTACGCCTGCGTATTTCTTGATTGCGTCTATCATTGTCATTCTTGCGAATGGCTTTCCAAGGTCGATTTCCACGCCGTTGTATGAGATTTTTGTCGAACCGCATACCTTCTCAGCGAGATAACGGAACATTGACTCTGTCAGCTCCATCATGCCCTCGTAGTCTGTATATGCCTGATAAAGCTCCATAAGTGTAAACTCAGGGTTGTGACGTGTATCTACACCCTCGTTACGGAAAACTCGTCCGATCTCGTATACTCGCTCAAGTCCTCCGACGATGAGTCTCTTTAAGTAAAGCTCAAGGGAAATACGAAGCTTTACATCCTCGTTCAATGCGTTGTAGTGTGTCTCGAATGGTCTTGCTGCGGCACCACCTGCGTTTGAAACAAGCATAGGTGTCTCAACCTCCATGAAATCACGGCCTGCAAGGAAGTTACGGATTTCCTTCAGTATCTGTGAGCGCTTGATAAATACCTCTTTGCTCTCCTGATTCATGATAAGGTCTACATATCTCTGACGGTATCTGGTGTCTGTGTCTGTCAGTCCATGGAACTTCTCCGGGAGTATCTGGAGTGATTTTGAAAGGAGTGTTATCTCCTCTGCATGGATTGAGATTTCGCCTGTCTTGGTTCTGAAGGCGAAGCCCTTTACACCGTAGATATCACCGATGTCTGATTTCTTGAAGTCTGCGTATGAGTCTTCTCCGATATTGTCCCTTGCCACATATACCTGGATATTGCCCTTTAAGTCCTGAATATTGCAGAAAGAAGCCTTACCCATGACACGCTTGAACATCATACGTCCTGCGATGCTTACCTCGATTGGCTTTGCATCCATGATTTCTCTTCTCTCGTTGTAATCGTTGTTGATTACCTCTCTCTTTGCAGCGTCATCCAAGCCCTCAACATCCGGAGCCTTTCTGTCACCGAGAATCTCAGCCTCATGAGCATTGTAAAGCTCCTTTACATCACTGCTGTGATGAGTGACATTGTACTTTGTAATCTGGAAGGGATCCTTTCCTGCTTCCTGTAAATTCTGTAATTTTTCACGGCGGACCTTAAGGAGCTGGTTTACGTCCTGCTGCTGTCCACCCTTGTTATTATTCTGATTTGCCATTTTTTACCTCTTTTAGTTCTCTTCTGCTCTCTGGATCTCGAGTACCTTGTATGTGAGCTCTCCTACCTGAGTCTCAACAGTTACAGTATCTCCGACTTTCTTTCCAAGAAGAGCTTTACCTACAGGTGACTCGTTTGAAATCTTGCCCTTTAAGCTGTTTGCCTCTGTTGAACCAACAATTTTGTACTCAAGCTCCTCATCAAACTCACAATCTAAGATGCGGATCTTACATCCGATAGAAATCTTGTCAAGGTCAACCTCCTCCTCAACAACAACCTCTGCATTTTTGAGGATTTTCTCGATTTCCTCAATACGAGCCTCGATATCGCGCTGCTCATCCTTAGCTGCATCATACTCAGCATTCTCAGATAAATCACCCTGCTCACGAGCCTCCTTGATCTTCTGGGAAACCTCTTTACGCTTAACAACCTTTAAATGCTCAAGCTCATCCTCGAGCTTCTTAAGACCTGCATATGTCAGAATATTTTTCTTGTTATCCATGATTCTTACCCTTCTATCTTCCTTTTAACGGAAACCCTGCAGCAAAGAAAAACCCTCTATCCGCGATTCGTTCCCGTGGCTAACTTCATATTTTTCTGAGGAATAAACTGTATGCTCGGCCGGTAACCAAAATACCCTAAATGTGGGAAGTTTGTTTTATTAAATCGTAAAGCCTATTTTAACGCGTGTATTATAATTGAAAATCCCCACGCTGTCAAGGATTTGACCGATTTCAATTTTTAAGCTTTTCCTTATACAAAAGCTCTTCAAGCTGTTCTAAGCTCTCCACCGTATTCACCGCCGCGCGCAGCCTTGATGAATGCGGATATCCTGCCGTATACCACGCTGTGTGCTTTCTCATCTCGTGTATCCCCGTGTACTCGCCCTTGAACTCTATCATCATGCGTGCATGGCGTAGTATCATCCGGCGTACTTCCTCAAAGGATGGCTTTTCCTGATGCTCGCCGGTCTCAAAGTAATGCAGTATCTGTGAGAAAATCCATGGATTGCCCTGCGCTCCCCTGGCTATCATAAAGCCATCGCAGCCTGTCTGCTCCTGCATTTTTATGACATCCTCTGCGCAAAGCAGATCTCCGTTTCCTATGACCGGTATTGAGACAGCCTCTTTTACCTGCCTTATGATGTCCCAGTCGGCTTTACCGGAGTAGTACTGCTCTCTGGTCCTGCCATGCACTGCAACTGCGCTTGCGCCGCTTTCTTCAGCCACATGTGCCAGCTCTACTGCGTTGACATGCTCATCATCAAAGCCCTTTCGTATTTTTACGGTGACCGGCTTATCTATCGCTTTTACTATGCTCTCTATAATCTGACCTGCAAGAATCGGATTTTTCATGAGCGCTGAGCCCTCACCGTTGTTTACGATTTTGGGCACCGGACAGCCCATGTTGATATCCAGTATGTCAAACGGTCTTTCCTCTATCTGCTTTGCTATCTGAGCCATTATCTGCGGGTCTGAGCCAAACATCTGGAGTGAAACAGGCTTTTCTCTTTCATCTATGGAAAGAAGCGACTCTGTATTTTTGTTTTTGTACAAAATTGCCTTGGCGCTGACCATTTCCATACATAAAAGGCCGGCTCCCTGCTCCTTGCACAATAAGCGAAATGGCAGGTCTGTCACGCCTGCCATAGGTCCCAGTATCAGGTTGTTTGGGAGTGTCACACTTCCTATCTGAAGCTTTCGTATCTGATGAATATCCATACTATTACTTCACTCCCTTGCGGTTCTGCTTGCGATACACGAGGTTTATGCCCTTTAATGTCAGATCCGGATCGTATACATCCACGTTTTCTGTCTCATTGGATATTATTCTGCCGAGTCCGCCGGTCACTACAACCTTTGCATCGTACATGCCTGTTTCTTCCTTTACCTTGTTGATGATATACTCTGTCTGTCCTATCTGTCCATACACAAGTCCCGCCTGCATGCTGGTGATGGTGTCCTTTCCGAGGATATTATCAGGCTTTTTAATCTCTATCTCAGGAAGCTTTGCCGCATCCTCCCAGAGTGCCTTGGCTGAGATACGTATGCCCGGTGCTGTGATTCCTCCCATGAAGGTACCGTTTTCATCGACCATATCGTAGGTGGTTGCTGTGCCAAAATCTATGACCAAAACAGGTCCTCCATATAATTCATATGCAGCTACGGCGTCTACTATACGGTCTGCGCCAATTTGCTGCGGATTTGGTGTGGCGATACGGATGCCTGTTTTGATGCCCGCCTCCACGATTATCGGCCTGATATTAAAGTATTTTATGAGGCCATTCTGCAGTGAATGCATGATATTCGGTACAACGGAGCAGATGATTGCATCATGTATGTCGTCCATGCCTACCTGATTTCTTTCAAGCAGAGTGCTCAGAAGCATGCCGTATTCATCCGATGTACGTGGCATTTTGGTTGTAATTCTAAAGCTTGCTTTTATCCTGTCACCATCAAACACGCCGCATGTTATGTTTGTATTTCCTACGTCCAGTGCTAAGATCATCTGTTATTCCTCCTCGAGTCCTTCTCCCAAAAATACTATGCGATAATACGTCTCTATCGACTCGAGCAGTTCTCTTCGCTCGTTGCGGTACTGCTTTATCTTTAGCACGCTTCCTATCTCGTCATAGAAAAAGTCATTTTCCTTGCAGGATGTTCTAAAATCGAGGTTTCCGTCCTCATCAAACACCAGCTCCAGTATGCCTCCCACATCCTCTGTATACAGGACGCACATGATTTTAAGTTCGTCCCTTATTGTCTGTGGAAGTCCGTTAAAATTCTCGTTCAGATAATATTTTTTCTGATATGCGTTTGACACGCAAAGTACTACCTCTTTAGACATATCCGTATATTCCTCTCACTGATACTTCTCCGCTTGAAACCAGCTTACGCGATTCCCATGTGTCCACGATCAGCTCGCCCTTAGGCGTGATGCCCATCGCTTTTCCGTCAAACGGCTCCTTCGGATCCAGTACCCTTACTGATTTGTTCCTGTTGACCAACAGCTCATCATACTCCCTGACGAGGGCTGAAAGGTCCTGCGTCTTTAAAAATGTGTCATAATACTGCTCAAAGTATGACATGGTCTCTGCGATTATCTGCGCACGGTGAAATCTTTTGCCACCTGCTTCTATCATGAGTGAGCTCGCCATCTGACTGATTTCCTCCGGAAAGCTCTCATTATGCACGTTGATACCGATACCTACAACAATATGGTTGATGTAGTCAAACTGCGCATTCATCTCTGTGAGTATGCCGCACACCTTTTTGCCGTTTATCACAATGTCGTTTGGCCACTTTATCAGGGCTTCCTCGCCGGTAACGCTTGTTATGGCCTTTGCGACAGCAAGCGCTGCCACAAGCGTGAGCATGGATGCATTGTTTGGATTGATATCAGGCTTTATCATAAGTGTCATGAAAATACCTGTGCCGGACGGCGATACCCAGCTGCGGCCGCGGCGCCCCTTGCCTGACTCCTGCTTGTCCGCTACGACTAAGGTGCCGCTCGGATAGCCTTTTTCGGCAAGCTCCTGAGCCTTGATGTTGGTGGAATCTATTGTATCAAAATACAACACTTCCTTTGCCACCCAGTCTGTGTGCATGAGGCTTTTTATCTCCGCCTCTGTCATCAGATCCGGCGCTGCCATGAGCCTGTAGCCCTTATTCTGTTGTGCCTCTATCTCATATCCGGCTTCCTTTAGCTGGTTTATGGCCTTCCACACGGCTGTGCGCGATACTCCGAACCGGTTGCATAGCTCCTGCCCTGAAATATAGCCGTCAGCGCTGCGTAGAAGTCTAAGTATTTCTTCCTTCATACTTTATTCCTTAGCTTTCCGTCAATCTTTTGTTGCGGTCATTGCTTGCCGTACTAGTCCGCAAGTGTTGCACGCATGATAGCCTTGATTGAGTGCATACGGTTCTCTGCCTCATCAAATACCACTGAACGCTCTGACTCAAATACCTCGTCTGTCACCTCAAGCTCGCTCAGTCCAAACTTCTCATAGACCTGCTTGCCGATTGTGGTCTTTAAATCATGGAATGCAGGCAGACAGTGCATAAAGATTGCGCTATCCTTTGCATTTTCAAATGCTTTTGCATTTACCTGATATGGCTTTAAGTCGTTAATTCGCTCTGCCCATACCTCTTCCGGCTCGCCCATTGATACCCACACATCTGTGTAGATGACATCTGCGTCCTTTGTGCCCTCTGCCACATCCTCTGTGAGTGTGATTGATGCGCCGGTTGTTTCTGCAACGTCCTTACAGTATTTTACAAGCTCATCATTTGGGAAATATTTCTTGTTTGTGCATGCCACGAAGTCCATGCCAAGCTTTGCACATGTGACCATGAGTGAATTGCCCATGTTGTATCTTGCATCGCCCATATATACAAATTTCACGCCCTTGAGTCTGCCGAGGTGCTCACGGATTGTAAGCATATCTGCTATCATCTGTGTCGGGTGGAACTCATTTGTCAGGCCGTTCCATACCGGTACGCCTGCGTATTTAGCAAGCTCCTCCACGATTTCCTGTCCGTATCCACGGTACTCGATTCCGTCAAACATTCTGCCGAGCACGCGCGCTGTATCGGCGATGCTCTCCTTTTTACCTATCTGTGAACCGCTCGGGTCAAGGTATGTGACATGCATTCCAAGGTCATGTGCCGCTACCTCAAAAGAGCAGCGAGTTCTGGTACTGGTCTTTTCAAAAATCAGCGCTATATTCTTGCCTGTGAGTTCATCATGTCTGATGCCTTTTTTCTTCTTTTCCTTCAGCTCCTGTGAGAGGTCAATCAGATAAGTAATCTCTTCCGGAGTGTAATCCATAAGTTTTAAAAAGTTTCGTCCCTTTAACTGCATTGCTCTTGCCTCCTGGGTTTTATTTGCATCGTTTATAGATGCAGGTTGCTATAATTTATATCTGTAGGTTGCTATAATGATGTCATTTTACTCTATTTTGTGGTATGTTGCAAGAGGTTTGAAGCATTGACGCTCTGACTCCGGACATTGCCTCCTGTGCTGCACTGTAGCATGAAGAAGAAATGCGTCCGCTAAGCTTTCTTGCGAGCTTTCCTGATGATGCCGGTCCAAACTGGCCTTTCTGGTAAATAACACCTGAGATGCTGTTTGGATATGAGCCGCTCTTTACTCTGTTGATGACTGCCGCTCCTACTGCAAGCTGACATTCATAGCTCTCTCCGCCTGCCTCGCACTCGATAATTGCAGCAAGAAGTGTCAGGTCATCTGCTCCTGCACTTACCGCCTCGCCCTGTGTGGTCTCTGTTTTCTTTGATTCCTTTGCTGCTTTTGCAGCTTCTTTTGCTGCCTTTTCTTCTGCGGCCTTTCTCTCAGCCTCTTTCTGTGCAGCTATCTGAGCCTGTTCCTCTTCAATTGTGATACCCACTCTTGTGTTGAGGGAACGTGTCGCATAATCTGCTGCGATATATCCTGTCTGTGAATCGCTGACTACTGCAATCCAGCCGTCCTGTGCCTGCGCTGCGCGGTCCACCTGATAGGTCTTGCCCTGGTCAGCTACCTCTAAGGCCTTGCTGTTTGTATCTGCTGTCTCTCTCACACGAAGTCCGTCTGTATTTACTGTAGCAATTTCTCCGCATGTGTCGTAAGCATAGCTTAGTGCGTCAGTTCCGGTCACACAGTAAGATACATTGACATATCCGTCTACATTTCCTGACTTGATGTGAGCCCATGTGCCATCGTTTTCTACGATGTCTGCCACACTTCCTTTATATAGTTTTCCAACAATATCTGACTGTTCATCGGCCTGTGCTCTTACGTTGAGTGATTCTTCAACTTTTGGCATAAGCTTTGTCTGCCATTCCTGCTGCTCCTGTGTGAGCTGTGGCTGTACCTCCTGCTGTGCATCCTGTGCTGCTGCCACCATCTCAACATTTTCTTTTTCTACTGTAACAGCATTCTCTGCTGTGAGACCCTTCTCATAATCAAAAAGAGTCGCTGCCACGCCAGCATAACTATTATAACCAGTATGCTCTAAACCAGTGTTTGCTAGCACCTTATCCTCTGCTTTGACCTCAGAGCGTCCGCTGTTAGTAACCGCGGTAACCGTCAGCATGGCGCACAGTCCACAGACCGTAATGCTATCGATTACTTTTTTGTTTAGCTTCATATAATCCTCCATATGGTGTAGTATATGTTGTTTTTGTTACGTTTATTACACCTATGTTGCATTTGTTACAACTTTGTTACAGTCGGTATAATATCACAGTAATAGCATTTTGTCAAATTTCATGGAAAAATCTCCTGAAGCACCGATGAAATCACCCCATTCTGATGTGCCTTATGCTCTATCTCCAGCTTGTCGCTTTCGCTTCTCGACAGCTCGTCTATGTAGTCGCTCACCTGTTTTTCTATTTTATAAATCTCGTTGCTCAAAAGTCTTATCCTGTGTGAGAGTGCGAACAAGGTCACAATGACTGTCAGCATGAAAAGTGCAAGCATTATCGCAAGTATGCCTCCTGCCATGATGTCCATATTGTCCATTGATAATTCCATATTAATGTGTCCTCCCTACTATTCTTTTTCCGATACATCATTCAAAATTTAACTTAACCTATAACGCAGGATGATGTACTATTGATTATTATAACCAATTCACTTAAACTTAACAGTTCCTATCGGTCGCAAGTTTCGACATTTGTTTGGTATTGCAGGGCAAACTTTCACCGGTAACTTGGTATTGACTTTTATTGTGTTGAGTATAATATAAATATGAGACAAACAGGAATGCAAGAAAGGATACATATATATGAAGAAAATAGTTATGACAGGCGGCGGTACTGCAGGTCATGTCACTCCAAATATAGCTCTTATGCCGGCACTTAAGGAAGCCGGATACGATATCGAATACATTGGCTCAGTAAACGGAATGGAGAAGGGGCTGATCGAAGCCCAAAAGATTCCTTACCACGGCATTTCATCAGGAAAGCTGCGCCGATACTTTGACTGGAAGAACTTTACAGACCCGTTCCGCGTGTTAAAGGGCTACGGTCAGGCTGTAAGCCTCATGAAAAAACTCAAGCCTGATGTGGTATTTTCTAAGGGTGGCTTCGTTTCCGTACCTGTCGTGCTTGCCGCAAAGCACTGCCATGTGCCTGCCATCATCCACGAGTCGGATATCACCCCGGGACTTGCCAACAAAATCGCCATAAAGGGTGCCAAAAAGGTCTGCTGCAATTTCCCTGAGACCATGAAATATCTGCCTGCAGACAAGGCTGTGCTCACCGGATCACCTATCAGACGCGAGCTTTTTAGCGGCGTTGCCGAAAATGCCATAAAGCTTTGTAATTTTCCTGACCATAATAAGCCTGTCATCCTCATCATCGGAGGAAGCCTCGGCTCTAAAAAGGTTAATGAAGCTGTCCGTGAGATTCTTCCTGAACTACTAAAGGATTTCTATGTGATTCACCTCTGCGGAAAGGGCAATCTGGACAACAAGCTTGCCGGAATCACAGGCTATGCACAGTTTGAGTACGCCAATGCTGAGCTCACCGACATGTTTGCTCTGGCTGACATGGCTATTTCAAGAGCCGGAGCCAACTCCATCTGCGAGCTGCTTGCTCTGCACAAGCCAAACATCCTGATTCCTCTTTCTGCTGCTGCCAGCCGCGGAGACCAGGTATTAAATGCAAAATCCTTCAAAAAGCAGGGCTTTTCATATGTCATCGAGGAGGAGGAGCTCACAAAGGATTCTCTGCTTAGCGCAGTAAAAGAGGTATACGGCAACAGGGATAAATATAAGGATGCCATGGCAAAAAGCGGTCAGATGGATTCCATCGCTACTATCATTGATTTGATTAACTCTCAGGTGAAAAAGTCGTCATAGGGTCAGAGTCTGTTTAAAGCGTCATTGTATATCATAAAAAAGAAAAAGCCCGGATATGAACTACATTTGCATATCCGGGCTTTTTCTTTTTTAATAATGTGTAACTATTAGCAGCTATTACATGCTCATCTCGTCACAGATTTTCTTCATCTCATCATCAGTGAACTCCTTGTGATTCCACTCTATGACATTCTTGTTGTCATCTGACTCATATCTTGGAATCAGGTGCATATGGAAATGGAATACTGTCTGGCCTGCCACCTCGCCATTGTGAATTGGTCGGGATATCCCCATTTGCCAGTTTACAGAAAATACAGTTGTCATCTTTCATCTTTGTCACCTCATATATATAATTATTTTGTAACTGTTCAGAATCAAAAAGCCCATTAAAACGGAAATATCTGATCAAGCATGCGAAGTGTCTTGAAATTGCCTTTTGCTGTCATTTCTCCGGTCATAAATGCTCTCTGGAAGGTCATGTGACCATCTATTATAGACTCCATGATACTCTTCGAAAATTTGGCGTAAACATCCACTATATCCTCTTCGCCATAGTGTATATCCAGCTTATCCTCATCCACCTTTATATATAATGGATTTTTAATGCCCTCTATATTAAATGAATAGCAGGCTTTGAATTCACGAAGCGGAATAAAATGTGCTTCAAGCTCCTTTATATATGGCATGTCATCTGTAGATGCCTGCTGCCCGAGCATGTCCTTGAACATGGTTGCAAGCTCCTCGATATCCTCCTTCTGCTGCTTTACATATGTATCATCAGACACATACTTCGACAGCTGCTCGCTCTCCTGTGGGGTGAGATTGAGCTGCTGTGTCCTGAGTACACTTTGCTTCACTGCCTGATTGCTTGTAGGCAGGCTCTTAATCTTCTGGGATATCGTGCGATACAGATTCTCCGCGCGTTTTTCTATTATGAGATTATACTCCTTATTGAGCTGAAATGTAGTAATATCCTCTACATATCCGCATAACCCTGAGCACGGCAGACCGCCAAGTATCTCCCATGCATTGCATAGTGTGGTTTCTGCCTCGCGCTCTCCATATGTGGTAGACATAACAATAGGCTGCATATATGTATTGCTTATCTTTTCCTTATCGCCGTAGAGCCAGCATGCATCAAGGAACTGCTGCATGTATCCACCTATACCAAGCCACTCAACCGTCGTTGCGAGAATGATTCCATCTACATCCTTAAAGGTCTGTGGCAATGTAGCTATTTCATTTTTGTGCTCATAGATATTGTATCTCTCCACCTTTACGCGGAGCTCCTTTAGCACATTTTCTATCCTGCTTATCACATACAGTGTCGGGTCGTCCAGTAAACCTCTTCCACCATAATAAATATTTATCTTCATGCAGCTTCTCCTACCATTAATTTTTAGTTGATATTATATTTATTATATCTCTTTTTGCGATATAAAACAATTGAAATAACAAATCCGCCTACGAGCCCGCCTCCATGAGCCCAATTGTCCACTCCCTGCGTTGAAACTCCGTAGTATATCATCAGTATAACCATAAATACAGCCTGCTTCCTGCTGACGCCCTCATAAAAGCCTCTGTTTGCTATAACTATCCACACAAGTGCTCCCACCAGACCAAATATCGCCCCGGAAGCACCTGCCGATACCGCA
>PPYF01411772.1_pt1 | contig 10911 bp, 10 predicted proteins | sample 1559871 | NCBI WGS metagenome assembly PPYF01 (sample SAMN08240021, study PRJNA423297) | Human gut metagenome, whole genome shotgun sequencing project.
TTCATAACGCCTTCTTTTGAAAGGATGTTACGAACTGTATCTGAAGGTTGTGCACCTTTAGACAACCACTCAAGAACACGTTCTTCTTTAAGTGTTACTTGGTTTTCTTCAACGAGTGGGTTGTAAGTACCAACTGTTTCGATGAAACGTCCATCACGTGGAGCACGTGAATCTGCAACGTTAATACGGTAGAAAGGTTTTTTCTTAGAACCCATACGAGTCAAACGGATTTTTACTGCCATTTTTAATATCTCTTTTCTTTAGTTTTTTATTATGGTGAGGGCACTTATCGCCCCTCGACCTTAACTAGTATACCATATCATTTTCATGTGTCAAGAAAAAAACTTGACAGACTTAAGATTTCTACAAAAAAGTTAGAGTCAAACTCTAACTTCCTTTTCGACTATTTCTTAGCTGTAGTCTTATGATTTTTTTCATAAGCTACCTTTGCTTCAGCATATTCAGCTTCTAAACCCTTAGCCGCTGCCTTCGACACTTTCTCGTATGTATCACGACTGGTCAACTTGCCATCCTCGTTGTAGGTAGAAACAACCAAGGTATCTTTATTTACAGTATAAGATTTGGTACGTTTCCCTTTACGGTAGAGTCGGTAGTTATCTACGTTATCTGAAATATAGTAATCTACTAGATTCTTATCTGCATTAGGATAAAGTTGCGAGACAACTTTAGTCAACTCACGTTTAAATTCTGAAACTTCTTTAGTATAGGTGATCGATTTATTCCACTGATCAACAACTTGATATTCCTTCAAATAATCTGAAGCTGTAAAAGTAGGCTGATCCTCCTCACCTTTTTTATAAAAGTAAGAATGTGTTTGTAAATTATTAGACTGATCAACTTTAAGGAAAGAGACGTAAATTTCATCTTTATCTTCATGTTCTTTCAGAGCATTGGTTAACTTTCCAGAATTTTCGTCCAAGACCTTAGACGATTTTAATTCCCAAGTCCCCTCAATGTTCCCCGAAGCATTACGCCAAAAACCGTATACTCCACCAACAAGCAACATCAAAACAACAGCAACAAGACTAGAAATCAAGGCTCCTTTGCCCCAATTTTTGGCCTTTTGCGATTTTTGATTAGCGTTTTGAATCGTTTCTAGAAGACGAACCTGACTTTCCAATCTCTTTTCTAGTTTGGCAACTGTCTGTTCTTCCTTAGATTTAGCTTTAGCAGCTAATTTTTCAGCCTTTTTCTTATCACGAGCAGCTTGACGAGCAAGCTTCTTAGCTGCTTTTTCTTCCTTATGATCAAGTTTTGTCAAATCCTCAGACAATCCAAGATGCTGTGCTTGGTTACTGAAAACTGGAATAGATTGATTAGGCTCACTCGAGGTGTTAACAGAATGATTTCCTGCATCTGGACGGGTTGGCGCATAGCTTGCCAAACGCTCTTTAGCCTCTGCGACGCGTTTGCGTTGTTCCTCTTCTTTTTGAATATCCTCAGCCTGACGGCCCGACTGAATGGTTCTTACTTGACCAACAGTCTCTTGAGATAGGGCCTTTCTCTTTTCTTGGGCCGCATTTGCCATAGCCTCTTGCGCGTTGTCACGCTCTTTCTGAGACTGGGCTAGTGCTCTGGCAGTTGCGGTTCCTTCTTCAAACTGTTGTTCAGATGATGATTCTCCTTGATCAGCTGCTTGTTTAGCCTCTGCACCTTCAGAGAGAACAAACTCTCCTCGCTCCAAGGCTTCTTTAAAGTCGATTGGTCTTGGTTTTCGGCCATTCACAGCCTCAAAGTACTCTAACCATTCGTCTTTCAACATAATAAATCCCCCTGAATTAAAAAACACATGATTAACTTCCCTATTTTACCATACTTTTTAACATAAAAATAGGGATTAACAAGAATTCTAAAAATTCTTATTAAATCCCCATTAATCTTCTTTTGGTGTAATAGACAATAATTGGACAAAACGGTGTTGTGCTGATTCCGTTTCAAGCGTGACATTATCATATCTAAAGAGAATCTCTTCGATATTTGCCAAGCCCAATCCTCGACCTGTTCCTTTTGTTGAAAATCCTCTTTGTTTCAAAGGAGCCACATCAATAGAAGCTTCCTTAGTTGAATTCTCAACAACAATAACGGATTGATTTTCCATCTTAAAGATAGCGATAGATAATTTTGGTTCATCTGCTAATACAGTAGCTTCTATAGCATTATCACACAGAATAGATATGATTGTAATCAAGTCGAGTGGACGCATATCTGTGAAGAAGACACCCTCTTCAACCTCAACATGACATTGAATACCTTTATCAAAAGCCTCGGCTACTTTAGATGACAACAGACTCTTAAGCGGCATGTTGGTCACACGAGTTAATTTTGCCAAATCAAACTTTTGCTGCTTCAAATCTGATGCCGAATCTTTCAAGACACTATCATAAATCATCTTGATTTGGTCGATGTCTTTCATCTGAATGGCTTCATTAAGCGAAATCATAACATTAGTATAGTCGTGACGGAAACTGCGTAACGTTTCGTAAAGACTTTCGACTTGTTCAGAATACTTCTCTAGGTCATCCAAGTGACGACGATTTTCTTTTCTTCGCTCATTTTCAAAGTACTCATCTGCGTATCTATTGACACTGTAAACAGCATAAAGAATCGCTATATAGCCAATCAAGGTTATAATATGGCCAGCATAGTACAAATCAAAGAAACGCGAAGCCACAACTACGGAATAGTTCATAATCACATAACTAATCAAAACAAAGTTAGTGAAAAACATTATCCGACCAAATTTGCGATCTCGCTCCAAAACCCTCAAATATTTAAAATCAATATTAAGAAGTTTGGAAAGAGCGACAAATGTTGGAATAATTAAAAGGTCAAAGAAAATGAAATAAAGATAACTTTTGTTAAGGAAATCCGATGTGATACCAAATCCCGGCATCAAAAAGTAGGCATAACCATTAAAAATCAAAAGATAAAGAACAAGAGGATAGAAAGCATAAAATGCCAACATATTGGTGGTTCTTTCCTTGCCATAGAAATAAGCATAGAAAAGAAGGTAGAACGGTGTCATAAAGGACAAACCGACATTATATGACATCCCCAGTATCCCCCCTATACATTCAACTAAGAACGCAATAGGAAGAATCATACGTGGTATCTTGACCAAGCTGGTCTTTTCGTAAATCCACTGTATGACGATGAAATGCAAAAGATATTCTAATGCAATTTGCAAATTGAGCATCATTTAATGGTTAGCCACCTCCTTCTAGTAATCTTAAATAAGCAGTAAAAAGCCACATTACTATTTTAGCACACTTCCTGCTATTATATGAGATAAAATTGAATAGTTATTTCGAATTTCAGAAAACTTTCAATAATGATTAGAGAAGAAGGGGAAAATCTGAACCTTAACGATTTTTCAATCGTTCCAAAAGTTCCTTTTTACGTGTCCGCGATAGGAGGCATGACTCGTCTCCCTCAAAGAAGACCATATTAGCCGTACGATCCACACTTGTCACATTACTCACATTGACAACAAAAGAGCGATGCGTTTGGAAGAAAATATCATCCAATTTCGCTACTTCTGCAATTTTTCCATAGAATTCTACTAGGTTTGACTTGGTGTGAGCTATCAACTTATGTGGCACAGGGGCTGTTTCAATGTATAAAATGTCATCATAAGGAATATTAACATCATTTTTATCCGTTTTTACCGTCAGACTCTGTGCCTTGGTTTCTTGCTCAACCTGCGAATACGCAAAATCTAAAAGTTCTACCAAGGCTCTCTTAAGATCTGCATCTTCCATGGATTTATCAACAAAGTCCAGAGCTTGAATCTTATAACGGAAGGTCAAGGGCATAAACTCAGAGTAGGCCGTAACAAAAGCGATTTGTGCTTTCAAGTCTTCCTTACGGATTTCAAGCCCAATATCTAGTCCCTGCTTCGTTTGATTTTTAAGGTCAATATCCAAAAGATAAACCATGGATTTACCCGAACCTCTATCAGCATCTAACAATTCCTGACCTTGCTCATAAAAGGTAATCCCATCAACAACGGCCTTCGACTCCTCAACTGCTTCGTCCAATAAACGGCTAACACGATGACGCTGCAAGGCATCATCTTCAAGGACGATAATAGAAAGCATCTTATTTCCCTCTTTCTTTCTAATATACTTTAATATACCTATTTAACATTTTATCATAATTAATCGGAGAATATTCCTTTTTTTACAGCATAAAGTCTTTTTAACTTACCTCATTTCATTTATAAAACAATTGTTATCTTCTTGTCACTTTATCTTCATTTTTAGATGTTATCATGAGAGCTGTTTTTGTTTTATATTAAAAAGGAGAAAGTTATGTTACGTTCTTTTAAAACACAAGGGACTAAGACAAAGACTATCTTAACCCTTGCAACTGTCGGTATCATTAGTGCTTTTCTTGTGGGAAATCCTCAGCATGCCTCTGCGGATCAAACCTATGTTTCAGATCCTAACCAGGCTATGACATTTTCTGAACTTGAAACAGCTACAAATACCAATATCAACACTCAAAAAGGTGTATCTAGTGAAACACCTACTACTGTGACTACTGTGTCACATACCTCTGTGGATGATATTCATACACATGAAAATGACTATGAACAAACGCCCACAAATACTCCGACTTTTGAGGAATTGAAACAAGATAGTCAAACAGCTAGCAGTACTGTCGACAGCCAGACTGGTAGCAAAACCTATGAGACTAGAATTCCGACAAATACAGATAGCAATCATAAGGCTGTAGAAAATCACTCTGAACCAAAGACCGAAACTGTCGCTCAAGCACAAACCTGGTCAAAAGATGGTGCTACATGGGTATCAACAGAAATTAACAATGGTAACGTTCATAAGATTCTATCTACTTATATTCCAAAACCATTAACACCTTCTACAAAGCCCACGACAACAGCTACTCCAAAACCTAAACAATCAACTCCTGCTGTTAGTCAACCTAAAAAGCCAGCCACAGTCGCTAACAAACCTACAACACAACCTAAGAAACCAACGGCTGTTGTAAACAAACCAGCGCCTTCTACAACGACACAACCTAAAAAGCCAACAACGACTGTCACTAAACCTACAGCTCCTAAAGCTACTCCTATCCAACCTGCTAAGCCAGTGGACCGAGTTGCTCAAGTATGGCAAAAGAATAACGAACTGGTAAAAGAGAATTACGACACTCCTCACTGGTCAACTAAGGAAGCAACAGTCTTCATCAATGCTAAGAATCCTGAAATCGTGAATGCCTACAAACAAGCTATCACTTCTTGGAATAACACTGGTGCCTTTAATTTCTTACTCACTAACGATAAACAAAAAGCTAACATCATTGCTGATGAACGTTATGAAGGTAATGTAGCAGCTCCTCTTGGGGTTACCTACTCTACTTACTACCTCCCAACTAAGCAATATAGTAATGCTACTGTTTACTTGAATAGCTTCCATGTTCAAAACAATTATTATCAAAAGAATGGTGGAAAACTCCTTAACACTGCGCAACACGAATTAGGACACTCAATTGGACTTGAGCACAACAGTGCTGTTGCCTCTGTAATGGAACCTAAAGGTGGTAAGACAAGTATCCAACCAGTTGATATTAACAATGTTAAGAAACTCTATAGCAAGATTTAAGTTCTTACACCATCACTACAATTTATAAGCAGACCTATCAGGTTCTGCTTTTTTGATACAAGTGAGATGACCATTCAAGACCAGAAAATGACTGTTCATGATTTTTTCTTACATATTTTAAAAATATGTAAAGTTTTCTCCGTTTTTTTTGGTACAATAGATAATGTAAAGAGAGACCGGATGAGTTAGAAAACTCAACTTTGTTAGTTTTTGCTCATTATTCTCATAAACAGAATAAAAATAGTCTAGGAACCCTTCTTAACATTTATACCTATCTTCCCCAAACACTTTTCCCCCATTCCTAGATTTCCAGATCTCTCCTAATAAAGAACGTCTAGCAACAGCAGCTAGGCGTTTTTTATTGTATCTAAAGCACATAGGCATTGGTATTAGCTTACTAGATTAGTAATCGTTCAAAATAATTCTCACAAAATTACCATTCAAGACCAGAAAATGACTGTTCATGATTTTTTCTTACATATTTTGAAAATATGTAAGTTTTCTCTGATTTTTTTTGGTACAATAGATAATGTAAAGAGAGACCTAATGAGTTATAGATAAGTATTTTATCATTTAAAACTTATTGTTCTCATAAACATTTTCTAAATAGTCTAGGAACCCTTCTTAACATTTATACCTATCTTCCCCAAACACTTTTCCCCATTCCTAGATTATCAGATCTCTCACAAGAAAATCGTCTAGCTCACCCGGCTAGGCCTTTTTTCTTTTTCTATACTTTTGCTATAATAGAGCCATACCGTTTGAAAGGAACTCATAAAATGACTATAGATCAGCAACTTCTTTGCTACAAACGTTTACCAAACTGGACAGCTACAACACTTCCGGAAATGGTGACGCAAAAACACAATACTAAGGCGGGAACTTGGGCTAAATTGACCATTCTATCGGGATCTCTTCACTTCTACGAATTAGACGAAGAGGGAGAGGTTACTGCAGAGCACCTCTTTACCTCCGAGACAGAGATTCCTTTTGTTGAACCACAAGCTTGGCATCGCATCGCAGCCGCTTCAGATGATTTGGAATGCTATCTTTCTTTTTACTGTAAACCTGAAGACTACATGGCTAAAAAGTATGATACTAAAGCCCATTCCGAGGTTCTTGAAGCAGTCCAATCTGGCCATATCAAACCTGGTCGCACCCTTGACCTAGGCTGTGGTCACGGTCGTAACGCTCTTTATTTGGCATCTCTTGGGCATGATGTTACAGCCGTTGATGTTAATAACGAAGCTACACAACGCATCCAAATGATTGCAGATGAGGAAAATTACAATGTTAGAGCTGGCTACTACGATATCAATGCTGCTGCTCTTCCTGAGTCTGAAACCTTTGATTTCATCCTCTCAACAGTAGTCTTTATGTTCCTTGATCCCGATCAAATTCCGGCTATTATCAAGAATATGCAAGAGCGTACTGTCGTAGGTGGTTACAATCTGATTGTTTGTGCCATGGATACTGAGGAACACCCTTGTACCATGCCTTTCCCATTTACGTTTGAAGAGGGAGAGTTGAAAAATTATTATAGTGACTGGGAGTTAGTCAAGTATAATGAAAATCTTGGTCACCTTCACCGTTTGGATGAATATGGCAATCCCATCGCCCTTCAATTTGCAACCATGTTAGCTAAGAAGGTTAAATAAGAGCGAATAACTGTAGACGAGCTGAGCACAGCTTGACTTGTCTTCAAAGTAAAAACTAGGAACCCAGTCGGGTTCCTAGTTTTTAATTGTTTACAATATCTGCATATCCTGATTTAAGGTCTGCATTCTCTGTTTCTTTGACATAATAGACACCACCATTGGTAGTTGGTGAATAAAGAACAAAGGGAGTTCCATCTTTTTTGATGGTAAAGAAATAACGGTGAACAGATACATTTTCCCATCTCTCGTAAACGGAAACAATGGTATACTCAGAACTGCTATTACCATTTGCAGCATAAGTAGCATCCACAGTCTGGTTATGGTCCGACATCCAACGGATAGGCAAGGAAGAGGCTTCATTAGTGATTTCTTTGTATCCAGGCTGATTCATCTGATTACCCCAAGAAACCATCAAACTAACAAGTTGACTAGCTTTGTCATTGGTCCAACGTGGATTTTCAGTATAGGCTTCCTTAGCATGGTTAGCATCAGGTGTGTCAATACTTGCACTGCTAGATTCACTTGTCTTCGGATTTTCGGCCAATGAAGTACTTGATGTGGCACTAGCCTTCTCTGTCGATGAAAATATCGAGCTAGCCACTGTGGCAGATGACTTGGTCTGTTTGACGTTCTTCATTGAACTAGAGACTAGAGTCAAGCCAATGCCAACTACGATTGCTACTAGAGCCCCCAGAAGAATATAGATATAATTATAATTTTTCGAGATTCCAATAAGGCCAGACTGATAAGCTAATTGTAATTCATCAGGTTTCGGTTTACGCCCCTGAACTTGCTCAAAACGACTTATCCATTCTGCTTCTGACAGCTTTCGCATAATTTTCCTCTTCTCTTTATCAATTATCTTCCATCCTATCATAGAACAGTGATGATGACAATAGTAGAGAGAACTTGAGGTTTACCTTCAAGCTACTATCCTTTATTTTCAAAATAACGACGAACAATCGGTGCCACTTCTTCACCATAAAGTTTAATAGCCTTTAGAACGTCTTCATGTGGCATAGAACCAATTGGGAGATGAAGCATGAAGCGATCTAGCTGTAAATCCTCAATAATACGAATGATTTTTTGGGCAACGTGAGCAGGGTCCCCAACGAACATGGCTCCGTTTGGTCCAACACTAGCATAGTACTGCTCTTTAGTCATTTCAGACCAGTGTGGGCGATCCTTAGCAATGTTATCCACCGTTTGTTTCGTTGGATAAAAATAATTTTCTATCGCTTGGAAATTATTTTCTTCAATCCATCCCCAAGAATGAGCAGACAATTCAATTTCTTCAACGAGCTCTCGAATACGTTGGTCATGAGAGATAGATTTTCCAGTCGATTCTAGGAGGGTTGTTTCTCCAAAAGTTGAAATGCCAAGTTCAATCGTCATAAATCTTTCCTCCAGTAATTCTTTTATTTGTTATGAGAATACATTATAACTAGTTAGTGATAATTACAAATAAAAAAACCTAAGACTCTATTTTCCAAGAAAAACTAATAGGGTTAGGCAGAAAAGTAAAACTAAAACACCCACAACTAGTAGGAGACTAATCTTATAGCCTAGGGGATTTTTGGGATTTAAACCAGTTCCAAGGCCATACCTACGGAGGACAAATAAGGGTTCTGAAGGAGACTGATTAAGGTTGTAGCCTAAGAGGTACTTTAAATAAAGCAGGAAGAAGAAACTCATCCCCGGAAAAATAACAAGAGGAAGCACTAGCCCCTGTGACCACCAAATCATGATTGTAAGAAAGACTTGTATCAACAAGAGCACCCAAAACAAGTAATAAATGTACGATTGCTTTTTCATTAATATGTACCTCTCAATCTAAGATTAGTATACTCCTCCTAGCTTCCCTTATCAAACCCATAACTCGCCTGACACCTTATTTTCTGCTACAATAGAAAGGAAAGATTCAAAAAAGGAAACTGTACACATGAAATTAATTTCTTGGAATATTGATTCCCTAAACGCCGCTCTTACTAGTGATTCTGCACGCGCTCAATTATCACGTGCTGTTATCGACACTTTAGTCGCCGAAAATGCAGATATCATTGCTATTCAAGAGACAAAACTGTCTGCCAAAGGTCCGACTAAAAAGCATTTGCAAATCTTGGAAGACTACTTCCCTGACTATGACAATACTTGGCGTTCATCTGTTGAACCTGCCCGTAAAGGTTATGCTGGAACCATGTTCTTGTATAAAAAAGAACTGAATCCAGTCATTACCTATCCTGAAATCGGAGCACCTTCAACCATGGACTGTGAAGGGCGTATCATAACTCTCGAATTTGGCAATTTCTTTGTGACACAGGTCTACACACCAAATGCTGGTGATGGCCTCAAACGTCTACTTGAACGTCAAATATGGGATGAAAAATATGCGGATTACCTAGCTGAATTGGACGCTCAGAAACCCGTTCTTGCGACTGGTGACTATAATGTTGCCCACAAGGAAATCGACTTGGCTAACCCTTCAAGTAATCGTCGTTCACCTGGTTTTACAGATGAAGAACGTGCTGGCTTCACTAACCTCCTTGCCAAAGGATTCACAGATACCTACCGTCACCTCAATGGCGACGTTACAGGAGCCTACACTTGGTGGGCTCAACGTAGCAAAACATCTAAAATCAACAATACAGGCTGGAGAATCGACTACTGGTTGACTTCAAATCGTATTGCCGATAAGGTTACAAAGTCAGACATGATTGACTCTGGGGATCGCCAAGACCACACACCTATTGTCTTAGAGATTGATTTATAAAGTATCTCTAGACATAAATCACAAAAAGAGTAGACCTGCTACTCTTTTACTATGTCCAATTAAGGAGAAATTATGAAAACCAAACTTAATACCACTCAAAAACTTGTTCTGTCAGCTATAATGATGGCCCTTTATATCGCTATTCTCTTTGCTTCACAAGCCGTTTCCTTTGGTGCGGTTCAGATGCGTCTGGCCACTGCTTTATATGGATTAACTTATATCTTTCCATTTTTGGTATTCCCTATCAGCATAGCCAATGCTATTGGTAACTCTTTTGGCGGATTGGGATTGATTGACGTGGTTGGTGGTTTCTGTGCTAGCTTTTTAACAACTGGTAGCATCTACCTCATCCGTAAAGCTAAGTTATCTAGCTGGTTCATCATCCTTCCAATCCTACTCGTTCCTGCCTTAGTGGTACCAATCTGGCTTAGTGCCTTGCTCAAACTTCCTTATTTTGCTCTCGTTATTAATCTCCTCTTAGGACAATTAGTGCCTGCGATTTTGGGAGCAGTCCTGGTACGAGAGCTAGCTAAACGTGGATATAAAGACTAACAAAAACAAAAATATCTCTGCAATGTGCAGAGATATTTTTTTAGTAATGATATGCTTTCTTGTAAGCTTCTCTTGGTGTCAGTTTATCACCAGAAATAAGCAAACGGTAGTCAACATTAGTAGGATCTTTCTGATACTCATCAACCCAATCTTGATTCATTTCGAGGTAAAGATTATAGGTTCCCAACTTAGTCGAAACAGTACCTATCTTGTAAAAATCTTTATAACGCTTTTGGTTATCTGTTTTTTTCAATTTTTCATATCGATAATAGGTTCTGGCAAA
>PPYF01613293.1_pt1 | contig 10911 bp, 12 predicted proteins | sample 1559871 | NCBI WGS metagenome assembly PPYF01 (sample SAMN08240021, study PRJNA423297) | Human gut metagenome, whole genome shotgun sequencing project.
CACGGCGCGCACCACTACGCCATCTATCTCGATAAAGAACGCCATCTCCTGTTCGCGACGGTGGAGATTGAATCGGAAGCCCGCTGGGAAGCGGTCGCCAGTACGGAAGTATGCCAGCGTTGGTGGAAATACATGCGCGAGGTGATGCCCAGCAACCCGGACAACAGCCCGCTGAGCGCGGAGCTCAAAGAAGTGTTTTATCTGGCGTAAAAATAACTGGCCTCCCTCCAGACGGGAGGCCGGTCGATTAAACGGTCATTGCATTATCGCGCAGCGGCTCGGTTTTCGTCTTACCCGCTAACGTAAACGCGGAGATTAAGGTGACGGTCAGGGCAATACCGCCGAGGATCATATAGGTATCCTGAAAGCCGATCCGATCGTACATATTGCCGGCGAAAGCGGAGAGAAAGATCGCCGCCACCTGCTTGGCGAACTGGAAGCCCACCAGATAAATGGTCGCCGACAGCCGGACGTCAAACACGCCGGTGATGTATTTAAAGGCGCCCACCAGCAGGAACGGCACCTCCAGCGCATGGAGCATTTTCAACGCTACGACTTCCGCGGCGGTGGTGGCGAAGGAAGAGCCAATCATTCTTGCCGCCATCACCATCCCGGCGATCAGCAGGGTATTCTTCGCTCCGATACGGTTAATAATCCACGGCGAGCTGAACATAATGATGGCGTTACATATTTCTCCCGCAGTGGTGGCGAAACCAAAGGCGCGGGTGCCCGCTTCCGGGGTCGCGAAGAACGATTTGAAGAAGGTGGCGAACTGCTGATCGAAAACGTCATACACGCAGGCCACGCCGATAACATACAGAATAAACATCCACATCTTACGCTGGCGGAACATGCGCACCGCCGTTTTTAAATCGATCGCCGGGCGATTGGCGCCGAGCGAGTCCATTACCTGCGCGGACTGACTGGCCTGCGGTTTGGCGATGGCCACCAGCACCACCAGCAGCAGCGCGGCGGCCGACCCCATCCAGAACACCCATTCGGGATTAATGCTGAACAGCATTCCGGCGGTAGTCGCGCACAGCGCCCATCCCAGGCAGCCAAAGGTGCGCGCCTTGCCGTATTCAAACCCGCTGTTGCGGCTTACCCGTTCGATATAGGCCTCCATCGCGCCGGCGCCTGCGGAGAATGCAAAGCCGATATAGGCGCCGCCGCTCAGCGCCCCGAGCCAGATATTGGTTTTCAGCAGCGGAGCGAAAACATAAAGGAAGAAGGGAGCAATCAGCACCAGCAGAACGGTCACGATCCACATCAGGTGTTTTTTCAGCCCCAGCTTGTCAGAGATCACTCCGAGGATCGGCTGGAAACAGATGGCGAACAGCGACAGGCTGGAGAAAACGAGGCCGGTTTCGGTTTTATTCAGGCCGATGACGTCCGACAGCCAGATCGGCAGAAACGGAAAGCAGGTGGCCATGATGAAGAAGTAGAGAAAGAAGAACAGCCCGAAAATCCAGAAGTTGGGGTTGTTTTTGTGGGTACAGACGGTCGGGTTCATTATATTTTCCTCAAGAAGGGCCGCAGCGCGGCCCGATACCATCACACGCGTTGCAGACCAATCAGAATGGCGCTTTCCGGGTCGAGGATGGGCAGCGCCAGCCCCGCCTGCTGCAGCCACTCACCGCTCACCGTCTGCGGCGTCGTCATCCATGCCGGCAGCTTCCGCATGGTGTGGCCGCCCTCACCGGTGATCTGAATGTTCGGATGATCAAGGAGCGTCACCTGATAGCGGGCGCTCGCCTCCAGGCCCGCCAGGCGCAGGGGCGCCATCAGGGTGTAGTCCGGCATCGCCAGCTGGCTAACGAGGAAGATCGCCTGCGCTTTATCCGGGCTGACGACGCCATGGGCAAGGGTGGTGGCGTCCGGCATATCTATTCGCCACTGCACGCCGTGATGGATCACGTCGCGCCACTGTTTATGCAGGGCTGCATATTTTCGGTATCCGGCGCGCTCTTCTTCATCGGCGCTCACCGGATCCAGCTCAAGGCCCATATGACCGAACAGCGCCGTCAGGCCGCGGAAGGCGATACTATGCTGGCGGAAGGTGGCATGACAGTGGCGATTGCCAATGTGCGCGCCCATTACCTCGGGTGGAAAGAAGTAGCTCATGCCGCGCTGGATGGTGTTGCGCTCAAGGGCGTCATTGTTGTCAGACGCCCAGAAGCGATGGCTGCGTTTGAGGACTTCATAATCGATCCGTCCGCCGCCGGAGGAGCAGGATTCAAATTCAATGTGCGGGAAACGGGCCACCAGCGTATCCAGCAGGCGGTAGAACTGGCGCGTTTGCGCGTCTGCAGCGGCGCGTCCCTGATGCCCAGGCTGCACCAGCTCGCGGTTCATATCCCACTTCACGTAGTCCACCGCATGCTCGCCCAGCAGCCAGCTCATCCGCTCCAGCAGATAATCAAACGCTTCGGGAATGTTGAGGTTCAGGACAAACTGATGGCGGCCGGTCAGCGGGGTATAGCCCGGCAGCGCCAGCACCCAGTCCGGGTGCGCCCGGTACAGATCGGAATCCGGGTTAATCATTTCCGGCTCCACCCAGATACCGAATTCCATACCCAGAGACTTCACGTGATCGATAATCGGCGTCAGGCCGTAGGGGTATTTTTTCTCATCGAGATACCAGTCGCCAAGCGCCGCCCAGTCGTCGTTGCGCCCTTTAAACCAGCCGTCATCGATAATAAAGCGCTCGACGCCCAGGGCCGCCGCTTCGTCGGCCATACGCATGATGTAGTCCGGGTCGTGGTCGAAATAGATCCCCTCCCAGGTGTTGAGATGCACCGGGCGCGGTTTGTTGCCCGGGAAACGAATAATCCGTTCGCGCAGATAACGATGGAACTGCTGGCTCATGCCGTTCAGCCCATTCGCCGAGTAGCTGGCATACAGGTACGGCGTCCACAAGGTTTCCCCTTCCGCCAGCGCCATTTCGCCCGGCAGATAGAGCGCCTCGGCCTGCAGATAGCGACGGCCATCGGTTTTCACCTCCGCCCGCAGGCGATGGTTACCGCTCCAGGCCAGATGCACGCCCCAGACTTCACCCTGCATCTCGCTAAAGGCGCGGCTGCCGGTGATCAGGGCCGGGAAATGTTCGTGAGAGGTGCGCCCGCGGCGGTTCTCCAGTACAAAGCTGTCGTGCTCCAGCGTCAGGCGATGAGGCTGAAACTCGCGGATCCAGCGGCCATGGAAAGCCATCACCTCGCGAGCGCGTTCGGCGACCGGCAGCGTGACCGCCAGGCGATCCACCTGCCATGGGCTGACGCGCAGATTGGTCACGCCATGGCGCACGCTCAGCACGCCGCTGGCATCCAACGCGATCTCGCTCTGCAGGCGCAGGCCGGCCTGCGGATCTTCGCTGACCAGGGTCAGCGTCTGGCCCTCGTGCCGCACTTCGCTGGTGGTGAACAGCGGAGAGGCATCCAGCCCCTGACGATGGCCTTCAATGCCCGGCGCGCCAAACAGACCATGGCCCAGCTCCGCCATTAAGGTCACTGGCGAATCGACATCCAGTCTGCCGTTGGCGACCGGGCGCGTCAGGCTGTCGGCATCCTGCGGCGAAAAGTGGCTTAAATGCGGTCCCCAGTAGACAATTTCGGCGAAAGGGCGGGTTTTAATGGCAGACGCAGCAGCTCCAGCGTGGCCTGATAGCCGCCGCGGCGCGTCGCCGGCACGCTACGCAGCCATGCATCGGATAACCCCGCCTCGCGCAGGGCATCGAGGTAGCCGTTACGCCTTTGCAAAATAAACGCCTGATTGTTGTTCTCGCCCAGCAGAGCGATACGCTGGTGGCCCTGTTGAATCAGATGGCGGGTGGCGCGGCAGGTGCCGGCATAGTTATCGAAATCAAACCAGGCGTAGGGCTGCGCCAGGCGGCTACGGCCGAGCGCCAGAAACGGAAAGCCGGAGGCCTGCAGCTGCGCCAGCCGCGGATCGTCATCCAGAGTATGGGCCACGATTAATGCATCGACGCGACGGCCCTGCACCATGCGCATATAGCCATGTTTATCCGCCTGCTCATCATCGGCGATCAGCAACAAATCAATGTCATGGCGCGCCAGCTCATGGCTGATCTCCCCGACCATCTCGAGAAAAACGTTATTGTTGAGCGGCGCGGGGCGGACAGGGAAGACGAGACCAACGGCATCGATGGTGCCCATTTTCAGACGGCGGGCGAAAGTGTTGGGGCGATAGCCCCGGCGCTGCGCTTCAGCCTCAACCCGGGCGCGGGTCTCCTGCGACACATCGTCGTAGCCGTTCAACGCCCGGCTGACGGTCGTGACGGAGATCCCAAGTTGTTTGGCAATGGCTTTCAGCGACATAAAAATCCCTGTTTTCGCATAGGAAAGCTAGTTTCCCGCAATATGGCTATGACGTCCAGCGAGCGCGCGTCCCCCGCCGACGCGATGTCAGTTTTGCTCAGCGATCAGCAGGGCCTGCGTATCCGGCTCCAGCGCCTGAAAAACATGCTCCTGATCCGCCGGGTAGCAGATATAGTCGCCCTCGCCGAGCTCTTCCGGCGCCGACGTTAGCCCTACCCGCGCCCGCCCCTGGGTGACGATAATATGTTCCACCGAGCCTGGCGGATGCGGATGCGAAATGCGGTCGGCGCCGGGCTGGGTGAGCAGCAAATAGATGTCCCGACGCGCGCCGGGCGGACAGGCGGCCAGCAAAATGGCCTGATAGTTCGCCTGCTCTGCCACCACTTTGGTCCCCTCGCCGCGGCGGATCACCTGCGTTTTGTTCACCTGCGGCTCAAGCAGCCTGGCAAATGGAATATCCAGCGCTACGCAGAGCGACCACAGCGTTTCCAGACTCGGGTTGCCGTTGCCGGACTCCAGTTGCGATAGCGTGGATTTTGCGATACCCGCCCGACGCGCGACTTCCGCCAGCGAAAGCCCGGTCCGCGCCCGCTCCCGCACCAGACTTTTGGCGATAACGCTGATTGGCTGTGTCATACCCGCCCCTTGTTTTTTATATCGAACAATTCGTTCGCCTTGAAAAACGATCATTATGTGTTCATTATAATGGAAATTCGTTCGATATGGCTAAGTGATATGAAACAAACTCTCTCCAGTCTCAGCGGAGACACGATAAAAGCGATTGTTTTGGTCTGCCTTGCCGTCGGGGTGGTGGGCATGTCCTATGGGTCGCTGGCGGTGGCTTACGGCTTCCCTTTATGGGTGCCGCTCTTGCTTTCGGTGTCGTCTTTGGCTTGTCGCAGCCCACCCCCGCGCAGCGCAAAGCGGCCTACTGGCTGTGCGGCGCTGGCGTCGCGCTGATCTGGCCCCTCGGTACGCTAACCGGCGCGGCCGTCGGCAAACTGCTGCCGGCGCCGGAAACCATCGGGCTTGATGCGGTCTTCCCGGCGATCCTGCTGGCGCTGGTGATCCCGGCCTTTAAAAACCGCACTACGCTGATCCGCGCCGCCAGCGGCGCCGCGCTGGCGCTTGCCGCCGTACCGTTTGTGCCCAACGGGCTGCCGGTGCTGCTTTCGCTGTTCGGTTTACTGTCGAGGAAAAAATAATGGGCAATATGACGCTGTTTATCGCCGGTATCGCCATCCTGTCGCTGGGAACCTATCTGATGCGTCTCGGCGGCGCGAAGCTCGGCAATCGGCTGGCATTTTCCGAGCGCTCGCAGGCGCTGCTTTCCGATGCGGCGACGGTGCTGCTTTTTTCCGTCGCCCTGGCCACCACTTTCTATGAGGGCGCACATTTCGCCGGTATGGCGCGCGTTCTGGGCGTTGCTTTCGCTGTTCCGGCAAATACTCTTCTCCGGGGTGGCCCGGCGGCCGCGTCGCCAGCCGCGAGGCATAGCGCGCGACGGCCAGCTCCGGAGAGATATGGTTCCAGACCTCAATCACCTGCGCCACGCCCGCCTGCTGTAGCAGTCTCTGCAAGGTCTCCCGCGGCTGAAAGCCGAACCAGGCGTCGATCAACCAGACCATGCTGGCAGGCGATGCGCCGACAATCGACCAGATCACCTCATACGCCGCGCAGCCCAGCTGGCGATTCATCGGCCGGTCGACAGGGGCCAGGCGCGCCATAAACGGCTCTTTGATGCCGTCGATCGTCAATACCGGCAGGCTAAAGGTCTCCGCCAGCAAACGGGTAATGGTGCTCTTCCCCGACGCCGGAATGCCGTTGATTAAAATGGCCGTTTTGCAGCCTGGGGTCAGATGTCTGTTCATAGTAATGCGACAACCTCCTCCCGGCTGCGGGCCGTCCGCAGTTTGGCCATGGTGTCATTATTATCCAGCAGCGCGACGATGGAACGGATGCCCTCCTCGATATGCGCATTGCTGTCCCGGGCGCCAAACATAATAACAATGTCCGCTTTTTCACTGTCCGCAAAGGGAATAGGCTTTTCCAGCACCACCAGGCTAAAGCAGTTGCGTCTGACGCCGCATTCGGGGCGGGCATGGGGGATGGCAATCCCTTCATCAAAAACGTAATAAGCGCCATGATTTAAAGTATTGTCGATCACCGCCTGGCTATATTCCGTCGAAATAAAGCCTTTTGCCTCCAGCGGGCGGGCAGCCAGCTTTATTACCCGCTGCCAGTCGGACTCCACAACGCCAACCTGAATGGCATCGGCCTCAATAAGCAGTTCTTTTATGGTCATTCTCTGTTCCTAGATATTGCGGCGAATAATATTGCGTAAATTATCAATCTGCAGAAACAGCGCATCGATATCCTGCCGGTGGCTCTTACTTTTGGCATATACCGATAATGCCCGGTTGTAAGTCAACATCAATGTTTTTTGCACGTCGCTATTATCGGGCTGGCGCTGTAATTCGCCTTCCAGTCTGGCGATCTCTTCCGCCAGCTGACGGGACTGTTGATCATAATCCTGCAGCGGGTTTTGCTCTTTTTTCCACAGCGTTTTCAATGATTCAAACATAGCAAGCTCCCTCCCTGGCGGAAGACAGGGCAACAAAAGATATGTGTCGGTAAAAACGCTATTTAAATAGCGCCATTTTTTCCATTAATACGGCAGTCACTGCCTGGTTGGCGGGAATTAAAAATTTCCGTACGCTGTCATTTACTTTTCCTTTCTCAAACGTTGATTTACAGCGATCGACCCACTGCACGTTCATTTCCGTTCCGACGTTCACTTTATTAATCCCTTCGGTGACGGCCAGCCGCATATCCTCATCGCTGACACCTGTGCCGCCATGCAGCACCAGCGGCACGCCCGTCGCTTCGCTTATCGCCTTCAGCCGCGCATGCTGTATCTGCGCTTTACCGGTGTACAGGCCATGCACAGTGCCCACGGAGACGGCCAGCATATCGACCTGTGTCTCCTTCACAAAACGCGTCGCGTCTTCGACGGTAGTAAAACAGATATCTTCGGCAGCCACCGCTTTTCCATCCTCTGACCCGCCGATCGCCCCCAGCTCACCTTCTACCGTAATATTCCGCGGCCGGGCCATTTCCACCACAATCCGCGTGTTACCGATATTTTCCTCGAGGCTTAAGTGAGACCCGTCGTACATCACCGAAGAAAAGCCCGCATTCATTGCCGTCTCGATGGCTTTAATATCGGAGCAGTGATCGAGATGCAGGCAGGTCGGGATATTTTCACTGTCTGCTAATGAACGCACGGCATCGACCAGTAACCGATACCCCAGATACTCTGCGGTACCGGTTGATATTTGGATCATTAATGGGCTGCGGCTGTTTTGCGCGGCTTTGAAAAAAGCCGGTAACATCTCAATACAGTGCAAGTTAAACGAGCCAATCGCTTTAAAATCTCTTTCCTGAGCGATTTTTAAAATCTCATTAAAATTATACAGACTCATGAACACTTTCCCCTTTCGGCTTAGCGGATTTACCGTTTACAAACCATGCCAGTGCGGCGACAAACACAATAAACAAGGCGACAAAGAGCCAGTTATTCTGGAAGGCGTGGCCTAATACCAGACCGGAGCTAATGACGTCTGAATCGCTGAAGGTGACGCCCGTAAAGCCGTAGCTCTCCAGCATGGGTACCAGAATGGCCGGCAGAAATGTGATAAACAGGCCGTGAATCACCCCGCCGATCATCGCCCCGCGACGTCCGCCCAGCGCATTGCCAAATACCCCTGCCGTACCGCCGGCGAAAAAGTTGGTTAACAGCCCGGGGAGAATCATCGCCAGGCCGAACATCGGGAAAACCAGCATGCCGATAATCGAGCCGACAGTCGTTGCCAGAAATCCAACAATCACCGCATTCGGCGCATAGGGAAATAGCACCGGGCAATCGAGAGCGGGCTTTGCATCCGGGACAATACGCATCGCGATACCGCGAAAAGCCGGCACCAGCTCATTAAGTAATAAACGCACGCCGCTATAGAGGACAAAGACCCCGGCGACAAACTGAATGGACTGCATGAAGGCATACATCAGGTAATTAATGCCGCCGGAGAACTGCGCGATGTACTGAGGCCCCGCCGCGATAGCCGGGATGAGATACATCGGCACCATCACCACCGCCATGGCCAGATAGGTATCCTGCAGAAACTTAAAGTTATCAGGCAGTTCGAGATCTTCCGTGGAGCGAGAGCCTTTTCCGACAACTTTAGCGACCGCAGCCTGCACCAGATAGCCGATAGTACAGAAGTGCCCCAGGGCCACATCGTCAGACCCGGTAATGCGCCTGACCACCGGCTGCGCCAGGGCCGGCATTAACACCGCCATCACGCCGCCGAAGATGCCCCCGGTTAATATCAGCGGTACGCCGGTGAGCCCGGACTTATAGCCAATCACGGCGCCGATCGTCGCCATCCACAGCAGCGCCTGGCCGGTCAGAAAAATATATTTCAGCGGCGTCAGCCGGGCGATAATAATATTGACGGCAAAGATCACCAGCAGCGTCAGCGCCACCTCCGAACCTAATTCCCGATTCGCTAACCCGGCGATGGCGGCCACATCGGTAATATAGCCTTTCATGCCAAATCCCTGGGTGAAGATATCATTCAGGAAGGTCAGCGTGGCGACAATGATGTTTATCCCGGCCATCATAATTAAGAAACCGAGCAGCGTTTTAAATGTCCCTTCCGCGGTTTTGCCTGGCGATTTCTTTTGCAGGATCAGGCCAAGCATGGCAATAAAAGCAATAAGAATGGATGCCTGGCCGAGTAAATCCTTAACGATAAACGCAACGAAGCTATTCATAATCAGCCACCTTCAGATGACGTTCTTTTAAGAATGCGACGATCTTAGTTTCAATCTCCTCTTTATCAGTAAGTTTATTCAATACCACGACACGTTTAATTTCTTCTTCACTGGCATCGGCGGTTAAGATGTCGGCAAAGGTTTTTTGCGTCAGAATCATATCCGATTTAAAAGCCCCAGCTTCGGAAACGGTGGTGTGTTCAATATGAGCGGGAATTTCCAGCTTCTTTAAAACTGCCTTCGCCGTCATTTCAATGGCAAAGCTTGAACCGAGGCCGCAGCCACATACGCATAAAATTTTCAGCATGGAGGGTCTCCTCAAATAATATTGAGTTGCTTGGCAAGTTTATAATGATGTCCTTCAGTATCGACCAGACGTTTTTTCATACTGACTAAATCAATCGGAATAGGTTTGTTACTGGAATTAATTATTATGGCTTTATTTTTCATACCTGACTGAATACAGCGAACCACTTCACTGGCCATAATAGTGCCCTGATAAATCTCTTCGCAGGTTGGATCACCGCTGCGTAAACCATAGCCGACGATCGTTTTACGGATACGGACACCTATTTGTGGTTCCAGCTGTTTAATCATGGTATCAATCGCCCCCTGAAAGCCGGGAGAGTACTCTTTGGTATAGCCTTCTGAGCAGAGGATAACGACGCTATTCTGCGTACTCAGCTTCCGGGTAATCCGTTCCGCGAGCACGGCCAACGGCATCTGTGCCTCCGGGATCAGGGCAATATCCGCATTACATTTAATGGCGGACTGCAACGTTAGTTCTCCACAATAGCCTCCTAATATCTCAACCATAAAAACCCGACCGGGCAGCGCTCTTCCGGTATTTCTTAAACGAGAGACTTCTTTAATAATTTGCTCACAGGCCGTGGAAAAACCAATCGTATAATCACTGCCATACACATCATTATCGATAGTCATTCCCACACCAAAGCAATTAATCTCAAATTCACTAAGGGTATTCAGAAACTGCAGGCTGCCATCCCCCCCGGCCATAATGAGCACATCAATACGCAGAGATTTAAGTTTTTTAGCAATGCTTTCATATTCACTGCGCTGCAGTTTGCGACTGGTTCGCCCCGAGGTAATGATCGGCACCGCGGTAATTGAATAATCAACCAGATCGCGCCACGCCATATCCTGATGACTTTTCTCCAGTAGCCCTGGAATACCGCCATTAAACAGCGTGATATCAGCATTAGCCTGCCTGGCTATCTGGAATATAAAATTATTCATTCCAGAAACATCCCCGCCGCTAATAACGATACCAATTTTCATGACGCATCCTCGCTCATTTGCCTGACAACATTTTTCCCTGAGTACAAGCCTTCTATTTGCAATGAAGATCACATAATGCGTATTAAATTACCGCAGTGAATAGTTGACAGGTACGGCGAAACACCTATTTTTGTGATATACATCCCATTTAAAGAGAGTGATCTCCATCGCTTTCTGTTTTTAATATCTTTAAATTTCATGGCGTTAAAAAATCGAGATATTCAGGCGTGCTGACCTTTCCTTTGCCATAAAAAGGAGGATTTAAGAAAAGAACGGAAACGTGATTAGTGCCACATTTTTTTCGTAGCAGAGGAAAATATTGGCAAATTTCGCAGAGACGGGAAGCGGAAAACGAAAACAAAAAAAGCGCCCTGAGGCGCTCTTTCGACAGTTGCTATACGCTTATTTGTTCAGTTCGGCAGTCATATGCACGCGGTTG